>Ga0207696_1000050_pt1 | contig 276983 bp, 241 predicted proteins | sample KBSS54metaG_FD_184403 | JGI IMG/M metagenome (GOLD analysis project Ga0207696, IMG submission 184403) | Switchgrass rhizosphere microbial communities from Kellogg Biological Station, Michigan, USA - KBS S5-4 metaG (SPAdes) (version 2) | ecosystem: Host-associated > Plants > Roots > Rhizosphere... | reverse complement strand
ACGACCCAGGCCCTCGTGATCCTGGCAAGAAAGCTTGCTCGCGTAGCATTCGCCCTGATGAAAAATCAGGACGAATATGTCACCAAAGCGAGCAAACCGGCTTGCTGAAAACCATAGAATCTCCCACAAGGGTTTGGCGTAAGCATTTCAATGTGGGAGCGGGCTTGCCCCGCGAAGAGGCCAGAACAGGCAATAAAAAAGCGCCCCGAGAGGCGCCTTTCTGAAACCGGCAGCTATTACTGAACGGTCGGCGTCTCGCCCGCTTCCTGCATACGCTGCAGCTCTTGCGCGTACAGGGCGTCGAAGTTGACCGGCGACAGCATCAGCGCTGGGAACGAACCGCGGGTGACCAGGCTGTCCAGGGTCTCACGGGCGTACGGGAACAGGATGTTCGGGCAGAACGCGCCGAGGGTGTGGCTCATCGACGAAGCGTCGAGGTTGGCGATCAGGAAGATGCCGGCCTGCTGCACTTCAGCGATGAAGGCCACTTCGTCACCGTTCTTGACGGTAACCGACAGGGTCAGCACCACTTCATGGAAGTCGCCTTCCAGGGCTTTCTGCTTGGTGTTCAGGTCCAGGGCAACGCTCGGCTCCCACTGCTGGCGGAAGATCTGCGGGCTTTTCGGGGCCTCGAACGACAGGTCACGCACGTAGATGCGCTGCAGGGAGAACTGAGGGCTGTTGTCTTCGGCAGCTGCGCCGTTGGTCTGTTGGTCAGTCATGGCAGATCCTTATCCTAATGTTTTTGAATGCAGTGCAAATCAGGCCGCCAGCAGCGCGTCGAGCTTGCCGGCGCGCTCCAGGGCATAGAGGTCATCGCATCCACCGACATGGGTGCTGCCGATCCAGATCTGTGGCACCGACGTACGGCCGGCCTTCTGGCTCATTTCGGCGCGAACCTGCGGTTTGCCGTCGACCTTGATTTCCTCGAACGCAACGCCCTTGCTCTCGAGCAGGTATTTGGCGCGCATGCAGTAGGGGCAGTAGTCGCTGGAATAAACGATGACGGGCTTCATATCACTTCACCAGGGGCAGGTTATCGGCTTTCCAGCTGGAAACGCCACCGCTCAACTTGGCGGCGTTGTAACCAGCTTTGAGCAGCTCGCGGCAGAGCGTGCCGGACTGCTGGCCCATCGCATCGACGATGATCAGGGTCTTCTCTTTGTGCTTTTCCAGCTCGGCCATACGGCTGACCAGCTTGTCCTGCGGGATGTTCACGGCACCGACGATGTGGCCCGCGGAATATTCCTTGGCGGTGCGGATGTCGATGACCAGGGCCTTGTCAGCGTTGACCAGGGCAGTCAACTGGCCATTGCTCAGGCTCTGGCCGCCACGGCGGACTTCATTGATGAGCAGCAGGACCAGCAGAACAACGAAGATCGCAACCAGGATGTAGTGATCTGTCGCGAATTGAATCAGGTGAGCAACCATCAGCGGTGTTCCAGGCGATTGAAAATGCCGGCCAGTATACACAGCCCCCCATGACCACCAAAGCCCGACTGGCCGGCCAGAAAAGCAGCTTTGCGCTGGCGCGGTGGCTGCGCCGGTCGGGGGATGGGACGAATATTCGCCGTTGATGGCGCATTTGCCCTAAAATGCGTGTCTTTATCATCTTTGAACAACCGTGAGTTTGATTGATGACGAGTACGCCCAAACCCCTGGTCCTGATCATCCTAGATGGCTTCGGACACAGCGAAAGCCCCGAATACAACGCCATCTATGCCGCCAACACACCGGTCTATGACCGCCTGCGCGCCAGTCAGCCGCATGGCTTGATCTCCGGTTCAGGCATGGATGTCGGCCTGCCAGACGGGCAGATGGGCAACTCCGAAGTCGGCCACATGAACCTCGGTGCCGGCCGCGTCGTTTACCAGGACTTCACCCGGGTCACCAAGGCTATTCGTGATGGCGAGTTCTTCAGCAACCCGGTACTCACCGGCGCGGTAGACAAGGCTGTCGGTGCCGGCAAGGCCGTGCACATCCTCGGTTTGCTGTCCGACGGCGGCGTGCACAGCCACCAGGACCACCTGATCGCCATGGCCGAACTGGCCGCACAGCGTGGCGCCGAAAAAATCTACCTGCACGCCTTCCTCGACGGCCGCGACACGCCGCCGCGCAGCGCCAAGTCGTCCATCGAGCTGCTCGACGAGACCTTCGCCAAGCTGGGCAAGGGCCGCATCGCCAGCCTCATCGGCCGCTACTTCGCCATGGACCGCGACAACCGTTGGGACCGCGTTGCCGCGGCCTACAACCTGATCGTCGACAGCGTTGCCGACTACACCGCAGACACCGCCCTGGCCGGCCTTGAAGCCGCCTACGCCCGTGAAGAAAACGACGAGTTCGTCAAAGCCACGCGCATTGGCGAGGCGGTCAAGGTCGAAGACGGCGACGCGGTGATCTTCATGAACTTCCGCGCCGACCGCGCCCGCGAACTGTCGCGTGCCTTCGTCGAGCCGGACTTCAACGAGTTCCCGCGTGCGCGCCTGCCGAAGATGGCGGCCTACATCGGCCTGACCCAGTATTCGGCAAAAATCCCGGCGCCAGCAGCCTTTGCACCGTCCAGCCTGGACAACGTGCTGGGCGAATACCTGGCCAAGAATGGCAAGACCCAGCTGCGCATCGCTGAGACCGAAAAGTACGCGCACGTCACGTTCTTCTTCTCGGGCGGCCGTGAAGAGCCGTTCGAAGGCGAAGAGCGCATCCTGATCCCGTCGCCGAAGGTCGCCACCTACGACCTGCAACCGGAAATGAACGCGCCGGAAGTCACCGACCGCATCGTCGAAGCCATCGAGCAACAGCGTTTCGACGTGATCATCGTCAACTACGCCAACGGCGACATGGTCGGCCACACCGGCGTGTTCGAGGCCGCGGTCAAGGCCGTCGAAGCGCTGGACACCTGTGTCGGGCGTATCGTCGAGGCGCTGGATAAAGTCGACGGTGAAGCGCTGATCACCGCCGACCACGGCAACGTCGAGCAAATGGAAGACGCCTGCACCGGCCAGGCGCATACCGCGCACACCACCGAGCCAGTGCCGTTCATCTATGTGGGCAAGCGCAAGGTCAAGGTCCGCGAAGGCGGCGTGCTGGCCGACGTGGCGCCGACCATGCTGAAACTGCTGGGGCTGGAAAAGCCTGTGGAAATGACCGGAACGTCGATCCTGATCGACGCCTGAGTTGCCTTCATTCGCAGCACAAGGCTGCTCCTACAATGGCCTGCGCACCGCCTGTAGGAGCAGCCTTGCGCTGCGAATGGGCCGCAAAGCGGCCCCAGATTCAAGGTTTCCAGACAAACGCCTCGCCGCATCTGCCGCGAGGCGTTTTTTTTGCAGGCTCGCGCGGGCATACTAGGCCAGTCTCCATCCCTGGTACGCCCAACCCCATGCTCCGCGCCCTGATCCTACTCGCCCTGTCTTGCCTGCTCAGCCCGGCATTTGCCGATGAGCGCGCACAGACCCAGCAACAACTGGACGCCACCCGCCAGGACATCGCCGAGCTCAAGAAGATGCTGGGCAAGCTCCAGGAAGAGAAATCCGGCGTGCAGAAAGACCTCAAGTCAACCGAGACCGACATCGGCAATCTCGAGAAACAGGTGGAGGCCCTGCAACAAGAACTAAAAAAGACCGAGGGCGAGCTGGAGCGCCTTGATACCGAGAAAAAAAAACTCCAGAGCGCCCGCGTTGAACAACAACGGCTGATTGCCATCCAGGCCCGCTCCGCCTACCAGAACGGCCGCGAGGAATACCTCAAGCTGCTGCTCAACCAGCAGAACCCCGAGAAATTCGCGCGCACCCTCACCTATTACGATTACCTGAGCAAGGCGCGCCTGGAGCAACTGCGCACCTTCAACGAGACCCTGCGCCAATTGGCCAACGTCGAACAGGACATCGCCCGCCAGCAGGAGCAACTGCTGGCCCAGCGCGCCGACCTCGACAGCCGCCGCCAGGCCCTCGAGACCGAGCGCAACAAGCGCCAGCAAGTACTGGCCAAGCTCAACAACGACATGAAAGACCGCGACCAGAAGCTGCAGGCCCGCGAGCAGGACCAGGCGGACCTTGGCAAAGTACTCAAGACCATCGAGGAAACCCTGGCACGCCAGGCCCGCGAGGCAGAGGAAGCGCGCAAGAAAGCCCTGCTGGCCCAGCAAGAGGCGGAAAAACGCCGCCAGCAGGAAGCCCTGGCCGCCGCCGCTGCGCGCGAAGAAGCCCGCGAGCCGGTCGAGCCACCGAAAAAAGCCCGCACCACTCTGGGCCCGATGGTTTCCAGCGATGGTGCCAACTACGGCGGCGCTTTTTCTGCTGCACGGGGCAAACTTCCGTGGCCCGTCAATGGTCGATTGCTGGCACGCTTCGGCGACGCACGCGGCAGTGACGCCCGGGCCAAATGGGACGGGGTGATGATCAGCGCCAACCCAGGCACGCAAGTACGCGCCGTACACGGCGGCCGTGTAGTGTTTGCCGACTGGTTGCGCGGTGCTGGACTTCTGGTCATTCTCGACCATGGTAATGGTTACCTGAGCCTGTACGGCCACAACCAGAGCCTGCTCAAGAGCGCCGGTGACATCGTCAAAGCCGGCGAAGCCATCTCCACCGTGGGTGACAGCGGTGGCCAGGACAGCGCAGGCTTGTACTTCGCCATCCGCCAGCAGGGCCGGCCTACCGACCCGTCGCAGTGGTGCAGAGGCTAGGGTTTGTCCGAAAAACAACCCAGTTCACCTTTTTACGGCGTAGCCTGAATGCTGCGCCGATGCTCCTCACGGAGCGCCTTCAGGATCAGGAGTTCGTTCGACATGCTGCACTCGCCTCGTCTCACCCAGCTGGCCCTGTCCATCGCCCTGGCGGTCGGCGCGCCCCTGGCCATTGCCGCAGAGCCGGCCAAGCCAGCAGCGGTGCCAGCTACCGAGGTGACGGCCAAGGCGCCGCTGCCGCTGGAGGAGCTGCGCACCTTCGCCGAGGTCATGGACCGCATCAAGGCCGCTTACGTTGAGCCGGTGGACGACAAGACCCTGCTGGAAAACGCCATCAAGGGCATGCTCAGCAACCTTGACCCGCACTCGGCCTACCTCGGCCCCGAGGACTTCCAGGAGCTGCAAGAGAGCACCAGCGGCGAATTTGGTGGCCTGGGTATTGAAGTGGGCCAGGAAGACGGCTTCATCAAGGTGGTCTCGCCCATCGATGACACCCCCGCCTCCCGGGCCGGCGTGCAGGCCGGTGACCTGATCGTCAAGATCAACGGCGCCCCGACCCGCGGCCAGACCATGACCGAAGCCGTGGACAAGATGCGCGGCAAGGTCGGCGAAAAAATCACCCTGACCCTGGTCCGCGATGGCGGCAACCCGTTCGACGTGACCCTCGCCCGCGCGGTGATCCAGGTCAAGAGCGTGAAAAGCCAGCTGCTGGAAAACGACTACGGCTACATCCGCATCACCCAGTTCCAGGTCAAGACCGGCGACGAGGTGGGCAAGGCGCTGGCCAAGCTGCGCAAGGACAACGGCAAGAAGCTGCGCGGGGTGGTGCTCGACCTGCGCAACAACCCCGGCGGCGTGCTGCAGTCGGCGGTCGAAGTGGCCGACCACTTCCTGACCAAGGGCCTGATCGTCTACACCAAGGGCCGTATCGCCAACTCCGAACTGCGCTTCTCTGCCGACCCGGCCGACGCCAGCGAAGGCGTGCCATTGGTGGTGCTCATCAACGGCGGCAGCGCCTCGGCGTCGGAAATCGTCGCCGGCGCCCTGCAAGACCAGAAGCGCGCCGTGCTGATGGGCACCGACAGCTTCGGCAAAGGCTCGGTGCAAACCGTGCTGCCGCTGGCCAATGACCGCGCCCTGAAGCTCACCACCGCGCTGTACTACACCCCCAACGGCCGCTCGATCCAAGCCCAGGGCATCGTGCCGGACATCGAAGTGCGCCCGGCCAAACTCACTGCCGAAATCGATACCGACAACTTCAAGGAAGCCGACCTGCAGGGCCACCTGGGCAACGGCAACGGCGGCGCCGAGCGCCCGACCGGCAGCAGCAAGCGCAAGGAACGCCCGCAGGACGATGACTTCCAGCTGAGCCAGGCCCTGAGCCTGCTCAAGGGCTTGAACATCACCTCGGGTAAATGATCGCGCCCATGCGGTATCTGCTGTGTCTGCTGTGCTGCCTGTTGGCCGGCGTCGCCCAAGCGGCGCCGACCAGCAAGGCCTACATGAGCATCATCATCGACGACCTGGGCCAAAGCACCGAGCGTGACAGCCGCACGCTCGCGCTGCCCGGCCCGGTCACCATGGCAATCATGCCCGACACCCCGCACGCCAGCGATTTCGCCCGCCAGGCACACAAAGCCCACAAGACCGTGATCCTGCACATGCCCATGGACCCGGCTACCGGCCCCTATGCCTGGCACCCCGGGCTACCGCTGCCCGAACTGGCCAGCCGGCTCGACGCGGCCTTGGCCAAGGTGCCGTACGCAGCCGGCATCAACAACCACATGGGCAGCCGCATGACCGCCCAACGCGAAGCCATGACCTGGCTGATGGGCGAACTGCAGCGCCGCCACTTGTTCTTCGTCGACAGCCGCACCAGTGCCGCCACGGTGGCCGCCGCCGAAGCTCAGGCGCAAGATGTGGCACACGTTTCGCGTGATGTGTTCCTGGATGACGTGCGCACCCCCGAAGCCATTGCCGGGCAACTGCAGCTGGGTATCGCGATGGCCCGCAAGCAAGGCTCGGCCGTGCTGATCGGCCACCCCTACCCGCAGACCCTCGAAGTGCTGGCACGGGAAATCCCGCGCCTGAGAAGCCAGGGCGTTGAGCTGATCGGGCTCAAGCAGATGATTGCCGAGCGCGGCAACCAGGCCATGCCTGCCCATGGCAAACATGGCCGGTACAGCAACCGCTGAACGCCTCAATCGAACGGGATAATGCCGCGCGCCTGTTCCAGGGTAAGTTTGCCTCTATGCACCCGCTGGGTTGCGCCTACCTCGCGTCCGCTCAAGCGACGCTGGCTCCAGGTTTTCAAATGGCCCAAGGTGAAGTCACGCGCCAGCGCATCGGCGGCAGGCATGTGGAAGTGTGCGGCCCACAACGGCCGGCCCGTGGCGGCACCTGGCTGCGCCAGACGCATGATCTTGTACTCGTCGAAGGTACTGCCATTGGCCATGACCTGACGCGGGGCGACGTACTCCACCTTGATCAGGTTCTGTTCATGCAGGAAACGTAACGCTGCGGCGCTGGGGTAGCGGGTGTCGGTGTACAACGTGGTCAGCTTGAGGTTTTTTTGCGACCGCATCTGGTCCAAGGCAACCTCCAGGCGTCTTATAAGGGCGGCATTGGCGCCCTCCTCGCCCAATGACGTCGCGGCCTGCCCCAGCTTGTCTATCTGAAGATCAAACAGACGCGCAAGCAAAGTGCCTTTAAGGTCATTCACCACGTATTCGTCGGCCTTCAACAGAAGCTGATCGTTCTCGTCCAGCAGCGCCTGCACCCGAAATGCCGTATCAGTCGAGGCAACCTCGGGTGCGGCCGGCGCGGGCTCGGGGCTTCGCTCATGCCATTGGCCATCCCTCCAGTCAAAGGTGGCCAACACCGCGTCATTGAACGGATCACGCACCTGGTACACCGCGTGACCATCGGCATCGATCTCTCTTTTGCCGATCAGTATCTGCCCTTCTGCGTTACGCACCGCCCGCTGCGGCTCGCTTGAGATGATGTAGGGCAAGCGCACGACAGGCGCACGGGCACCCTCTTGCTCCTTGATCAACGCGACCAGCCGACGCCCAGCATCACGTTTGAGCTTCTCCAACTCCGTGCGGTAGCGGTCCAGCATCGAAATGTCGATCAACGCCCCACCCGTTTCGCGAATTCGCAAGCTGTTGACCAGCGCAGCTGCATATTCGTCCCATGCCTCCTGCAAGATGGTGATGCGGTCTTCGAGCGGCAGGTTGGCGAAGTCAAGCTCACCATGGGCACCCGCCGCATTGCGCAGTGACAGCCCCGACAGCTCCTCCCGGAATACGTTGATTCTGCGCTGACCCTTGATGTTATCCAGGTGCAAAGCCAGATCGGCAAGGTTCAACACCTGATGGAAGCGGAACTGAACCGTGCTGAACGTGCGCTTGGCAATAAGTGAATCAACGCTGCGGCTTTCCGGTTCGGTGGGATTGCTGAAGATTTCCTCGCCTGGCACATCGACCAATAGCTGGTCGAGATGTTCAAATGCAGCCAACATGCGATCCTGAATCTCTACGACACCTTCGAGCTTGCGGCGAAAAGCCTTATAGGCTTCAAGCACTTGTTGCACAGGCTGACCATGAAGGTGCTGCTGCATAGCGGTCAGATCCTGATAATCCGCCAAATCCCAGAGCTCACTGAGGATAAAATCGCTGTTACGAATCAGGCTGAGCTGAACCTCTCGCCGCTGCTCTGTCAGACCCGCTTCCACCCCCGCTCGCCGTTCGCGGGCAAATTTGGGTTCAAACATGGTCTCGATCGTGCCAAGAATCTCCTGGCAGTCCCGAACGATCTCTTCAACCTGCCCTACCGCTTCATTGCGCTTGCTACGAATTTGCGCGTCCCATTCGGCTTGACGCGCTTCGTACCGGCCAATCATTACCCTGGACGCGGCCTGCTCGCTGTCTGTGGTGGCCAACGCCAGCTTGGCCCGCTCTGTTTCCAGCAGTTCACCCAGCTTTGCGACCTTTTCTCGCAAAACCGGAATGCTGAAGCCGGCATCGGCAAAGCGGAGCGTCGCTGCTCTGACCTGCTCATTAAGTTTGGCAATAGTAGAATGGTGCTTGCGGAAGAGATGGGCGATGTTGTCGCGTGTATGTCGCCTCATCCCGCCAGAGAGACGAAGCGAACCATCGATACGCCAAGCGCCGTTGGCATGAATCAGCCACGGGCCACAGCCGCCCTTGCCGTCGATCACCCGCACACCACCGTCGACCACTTCAACCAGGTAAGCATCGGCATCCAGGGTCGCGTACAGGTGCCCGTCGATCTGATACAGACCTGCTTTCTCGCCCGTGACCTGCAATGCCGAGTCGGGTAGCGACACCCCCGTACGCATGGCGCGCAGTGCTCGGCGCTGCTCAGGTGCAAGCCAGTTGAACCCTTGATTGCCACGCCAGGAGAAGTCCAGATGGTATTGCGGCTGTGCCGACAGCTGACCGATGTCCGCCGCCTCACCGCCAGCAGGGACCACCAAGACTTCGGCAAAATCCCCGCGCTGCGGGGCAGGTAAGTCGAGCGTCGAAACGTCGGGAGGTGTTCCGGTCGTGGCAGGGTGCGGAGCCGGCTGCCGCGCATGCAGCAGTACCATGCTCAAGTTCAGCAACAGATCTGAAACAGCAGCGGGGCGGTCGAACTCGCCGCCCTGCTCGAGCGCCAGCAGGTCGTTTTCCAGCGAGGTGATCAGTTGCACCAGCCACGCCACGCTAGCCACCGGGCCACGCAGCGCCAGCGACACCACATCGAACAGCAGCCAGGCGCCCTGGGACAGGGTTTCCCACCGCCGCTCGGCATTCGAGGTGGATTGCATGTCCGCTAGTTCGATAAGCAGATCACGGTTGGCGTTGTATAACCTTTCATTGATAGCGGTGGTCCAGAACACCGGTTCTATGACAGGCGGCTGAGGGCGCTCGGGCAAACTGGACGGGTCGATACCAATGCTGGTGACGTGCGGCTCATGGAACCCGCCATGGTCGTAAATATGGCGGACCTGTGGGTTCAGCCAGTCCAAAATGCTCGCTTGCAGCAGCGTGGACTCCTGGATGTGAGCGAGCAACGCCGCCAGGCTCGAGTACTCACGCAGGGTGTCCTGCGGGTATAAAGGCCGGTACAGCAGCACCAACTCAGGCTTGGCACAGAACAGCACATACATGCCGCGAACGAGGTCCTGCTGGCGGGAGCCTGGTTGGCGTCGAAAGGTCAGCGGCATCAGGGTCATACGGGGTGTCTGCGGGTCGAAATGGCCTGCACAGAAGTCAACGACGCATTGCAGCCCAGCTTCAGTGACCTTGCCGTCGAGCTTGGCACCCAATGCGCTGAAGCGCAGGGCGTTGCGCCACTCTCGGGCGAAGCGCCGGACGCGCTGCGCACGCTGCAACGGGTGGTCAAGCTGATGTGCGACGTAGGTGGGATAGTTGCCACCCACATCGATCTGACTCACCAATTGACTGGCCGCATTGGCATCCAGCCATGCCGGTGCAGCGGTACCATCGGCGCGGCGTATGCGCCGTATCGAGGCGCCACTGAGCGTGCCGAGGTTGCCAATGGCGAACTCGGTCAGGGTCTTGCTACCTTCGAACGCCACCGACTCACCGCCGCCTGGGCCCACGCCTGCGCCCCCCGGAATACCCAGCGCCACGAAGAACTCGATCACCAGGTCATCCGGGGAGATAGCCTGCGCGTGAGCGGATTGCATCTGTTCAGCGAGCCGCTGGCGGGTGTAATCCTTAAGGCTCAGGATGCCGTCCAAGGCGGCCACCCCTTCGGCGTCGAGCTGAGCGACTGCCAGCTGCAACAGACCCGCCCGGTAGGCCACGCTGTCACTGCCGGAACTGGTCGACAAAGCCGGTGGGGTCTTGACCGCCGGAGTGTCGTCCGGGTAGCTGTCAAACCACTGCGCGGGGTCACTTATCTGGGCAAACAGTTGCTCAAGGGCGGCGATATCTTTCAAGCGGCGGTAGCTCACCCTGTCCACCTGAGTGAACAGCGTCTCCAGCAACGCCGAAACCTGCTGTGCAAATACATTGCCCTCAACCGGATAAAGCCGCCAGGACATGGCATCGAAGCTGTAGCGCTGCGCCAGGTCATCACGCAGGGCCCAGGCGAAAGCAGCCAGCGAGGCAAAGCTGCGTACCTCGCCAGACGGCGCGCACCAGAGCACGACCTGCCGCTCATCCCACTCACCTGTCACCAGCAGATGGCTAAGCAATTCTTCCGACTCACGGGAGCCCTGGGTCAACTGGACCTTCACGAAGCCCACAGAAGGCTGGTCGGCACCGCCGCGTATCAGGCCGCGAATGCAGGCCTGCTCCTGTGCATCCAGGCCTTGCAAGGGCAGCCCCCGCAGCAGGGCCGTGCTCAACAGCAACTGAAGCCAATGATCACGGCTTGCACCGGTACTCCCGGCACTCGCCCAAAAGCCGAGCTGCGCCTCGCAGAAAAGCTGCGGCAGCTGCTCGATCAAGTCATTTAGCGGTTCACTCAGGCCACTGAGCTGGCGGGTGTCGAGCACGTTATCGGAGCCGGCGAAGCGGTAATGACCATCAAGGCCGAGCTTATGATGGCGGCCTTCGACAGGCTCCAGATCGAGAAAGCGCGATTCGAGCATGGCCTGCAGTACACGATCGACCAAAGGCTGAGTGGACCAATAGGGTGTGGAGGGGTCCGGGCTGTCCAGCATGATTTTATCAGCGGACGGCAATGCAGGCTGTACATAGGCCAGCCATGGCAGCTCTGCCAGCAGTAAGGTGAGCAATTGGTCGCTGACGACCTGGCGTAGTGTGGGACGGGCGGCGAACTGCCGGGCAGCGGCTCGCTTGAAATCGAATGTCGATGCGTCCGAGGGGGTCATACGAAGGCACTCCAGGTAAATGAGCGGGAAGCCTGTCGCGTGCGCTCTGCCACCTGGTGCTACTTATTGCAGGGCAAAAAAAAGCCCTGCTGTTCAGCAGGGCCCTTTTTCATAACGATCAGCTGTACACACGCCCCAGCAGCTGGCGATGGCTCTCGAACTGGTCGAGTACATCACGCACGATCTGCTCCGGCGCGAAGCCCATCAGGTCGTATTCCTGGCTGCCATCGTGCAGGTACACCTCGGCGCGGTAGAAGCGCTGTTGCACTTCCGGCTCGCCCTCGACCGGCGCCTCGCTCGGCGCGGCCAGGTAGCCGTCCAGGCTCACTTCGTAGACGAAGGGGTTGCCCTCTTCCATCATCACCCGCAGGCCCATCATGTTGCGCGACTGGCCCACACGGGTTTCAACCTCGAAGCCCAGGGTGCGCAGCTGCTCGGCCGCTTCTTTCAGGGCCGGGCTGACCTGCTTGTCCATGAAGCGCTGCACCACGGCTTGGGTCGGCTGCAGTTCCAGCTGGGTCAGGCGCTCGCTGAAGCCGCGGCGGCCACGGGCGGCCAGTTCTGCGCGCTCCTGCTCCACCGCAACGTCCTGCTTCATGGCCTTGTACAAGCCGAACATGAACAGCACCAGCACCACCGAGAACGGCAGGCCAGCCAGCACCACCATGGTCTGCATGGCTTCAAAGTTGCCGGCGAACAGCAAACCGATGGTGACCAGGGTGATGATCACCGACCAGAACACCACCATCCAGTGCGGGGCGTCTTCGTCCACCTTGCCGCCTTTGCACGACAGGTTGGCCATCATCACCGCGCCCGAGTCGGCTGGGGTGAGGAACAGCACGAAGCCGACGAACACCGCCACACCGATCACGATCTTGGCGGCCGGGAAGTATTCCAGCAGCTGGTAGATCGACATCGACGGCTGCTCAAGGGCCGTCTTGCCCAGCTCCACGGCGCCCTGATTGATCACCAGGTCCAGCGCGGTGTTGCCGAAGATAGACAGCCAGGCCAGGGTGAAGCCCAGCGGGATCAGCAACACGCCCATGACCAACTGGCGCACGGTACGGCCTTTGGAGATACGGGCAATGAACATGCCGACGAACGGGCCCCAGGAAATCCACCAGGCCCAGTAGAACACGGTCCACAGGCCCAACCAGCGCTCGGACTTGCCCGCCTCGCCTTCGTAGACGTACAGGTCGAAGGTCTTCAGCACGATGCCATTGAGGTAGTCGCCGACGTTCTGCACGAAGCCATTGAGCAGGTGCAGGGTCTCGCCGCCCAGCAGCACGAAAATCAGCAGGCCGCTGAACAGGATGATGTTCAGGTTGGACAGACGGCGGATGCCGTTTTCCACGCCCGACACTGCGGCCACGGTAGCAACGCCGGCCATGACCAGGATGACCACCAGCAGGTTGGTCTTGCTGTGGTCCATGCCGAACAGGTATTCAAGGCCCGAAGACACCTGCATCGAGCCGATCCCCAGGTTGGTGACCAGGCCCAGCAGGGTGACGAACATGCCGAAAATGTCCACAGCATTGCCGGCTGCGCCCTTGACCCAACGCTCACCCACCAGCGGATACAGCGCCGAGCGCAGTGCCAGCGGCTGGTTGTGGCGGTAGGCGAAGTAACCCACGGCCAGGCCGACCAGGGCGTAGATCGCCCAGCCGTGCAGGCCCCAGTGCAGGAAGGTCAGCTGCAGGCCCTGGCGCGCGGCTTCGAGGCTGGCAGGCGTGCCTTCCGGTGGGTTGAAATAGTGGTCCAGCGGCTCGGAAGCGCCGAAGTACAGCAGCGAAATACCGATACCGGACGAAAACAGCATGCCGGCCCAGGCGCCGTAGCTGAAGTCGGGTTGGTCATCCTTGCCGCCAAGCTTGAGCTTGCCGTAGTCGGAGAACGCCAGGTAAACGACGAACACCAGGTATCCGCAGATCACCAGCATGTAGTACCAGCCGAAAGTGCGCGTCAGCCACTTCTGGGCCACACCCAGCACTTGGCCTGCGGTTTCGGGTACAGCGATAAGCAAGGCAGTCAACGCAAGGATCAGCAACGCCGAGGTGTAGAACACGACGCTATTGACCCGGACCCTCTCGGCGGGGGGGTTGGTAAGGGAGGCAGAACTCATTGCACGAATGCTCCGGGCAGTACGGCTGTGGAGGCTAATCAGTGTTTTCCCGAGCAATTGGTGGAATACCCCCACTGCGTCAGGTGTTATAAAAGCACCCTGGAAACCGTGATCCCGAATCGATACGTTGCAAAAAAACAGACAGGTGGTCTGCAAAAAACGCCGCATCCAACACCGTGGTGCGCGCATTCGTCACAGAGCACCCCGCCCGCTCCAAGGGCCTGCCGCAGGTCGATGACCGTTCGGCAGAATCTGCATTTCGCATCGCACATGCCCGTCAACGCCTTGTATTCCGGGGGTTACGCGATTTCCTGGGGTGTCAATCCGTGCGCTCGAAACAGCCTGAAAAACTGTCAATGGCACAAATTGTCGCAGAGCTTATTCTTTATTGATTGAACGTTCAATCAAAACAAAATAGACTGGCCTTCGCCGAGTCAGCCGCTTGTCGTCTGCTTGTCAGGCCTGAGGAGAATGCAAGATGCCCAAGGTCGGTATGCAACCCATCCGCCGCCAGCAATTGATCGAAGCCACCCTGCTAGCGGTCGATCAGGTGGGGCTGGGAGATGCCAGCATTGCGCTCATTGCCCGTTTGGCCGGCGTGTCGAACGGCATCATCAGTCACTACTTTCGGGACAAGAACGGCCTGATTGCAGCGACGATGGGTTACATCATGAACATGCTCAACGAAGGCGTTGCAGCACGGCGCCAGGCACTGACGGACGACAGCCCGCGTGCCCACCTGAAAGTGATCATCGAGGGCAACTTCGATGCCAGCCAGGTGAACGGCCCGGCAATGAAAACCTGGTTGGCCTTCTGGGCGTCCAGCATGCACCAGCCCGATTTGCACAGGTTGCAGCGGATCAACGATCACCGCTTGTACTCCAACCTATGCTGTCAGTTCCGCCGCGTCCTGCCGCTTTACCATGCGCGCAAGGCAGCCCGCGGGCTGGCGGCCCTGATCGACGGCCTATGGCTGCGTGGCGCGTTGTCGGGAGATGCTTTCGACACCGACCAGGCGATACGAATCGCTTACGAATACATGGATCTACAACTGGCTAAACAGCAGTCCCTGGGCACAACCGACCAGGCTTCTGAACCACCGCGCACGGCCGTTGCCAACCCGGCAGGAGCGTGACGCGCTAGCCAACCACACACTGCACTTGCGAGGACACTATGGCCCGTTTCGGAACGCAAAAACTCTACATTGATGGTGGTTATGTCGACGCTGGCAGCGATGCCACCTTCGAGGCCATCAACCCGGCCAATGGCGAAGTCCTCGCGCACGTGCAACGTGCCACTCAGGCCGACGTCGAAAAAGCCGTTGAAAGCGCCGAGCGTGGCCAGAAAGTCTGGGCTGCGATGACCGCCATGCAGCGTTCGCGCATCCTGCGCCGCGCCGTCGACATCCTGCGCGAGCGCAACGATGAGCTGGCTCAGCTGGAAACCCTGGACACCGGCAAGTCGTACTCCGAAACCCGCTACGTCGACATCGTCACCGGCGCCGACGTGCTGGAGTACTACGCAGGCCTGGTGCCGGCCATCGAAGGCGAGCAGATCCCGCTGCGTGAAAGCTCCTTCGTCTACACCCGCCGCGAGCCGCTGGGCGTGACTGTCGGTATCGGCGCGTGGAACTACCCGATCCAGATCGCCCTGTGGAAATCCGCCCCAGCCCTGGCCGCTGGCAACGCGATGATCTTCAAGCCGTCGGAAGTCACCTCGCTGACCACCCTGAAACTGGCCGAGATCTACACCGAAGCCGGCCTGCCTGATGGCGTGTTCAACGTGCTGACCGGCAGCGGCCGCGAAGTGGGCACCTGGCTGACCGAGCACCCGCGCATCGAAAAAGTCTCCTTCACCGGCGGCACCACCACCGGCAAGAAAGTCATGGCCAGCGCCTCGAGCTCCTCGCTCAAGGAAGTGACCATGGAACTGGGCGGCAAGTCGCCACTGATCATCTGCGCCGACGCCGACCTGGACAAGGCCGCCGACATCGCGATGATGGCCAACTTCTACAGCTCCGGCCAGGTGTGCACCAACGGCACCCGCGTGTTCATCCCTGCCGAGCTGAAAGCCGCCTTCGAAGCCAAGATCGCCGAGCGCGTTGCCCGCATCCGTGCTGGCAACCCGGAAGACGAAAACACCAACTTCGGCCCACTGGTCAGCTTCCAGCACATGGAAAGCGTGCTGGGTTACATCGCCAAGGGTAAAGCAGAAGGTGCCCGCGTGCTGTGCGGTGGCGAGCGTCTGACCGAAGGTGACTTCGCCAAGGGTGCCTTCGTGGCCCCGACCGTGTTCACCGACTGCACCGACGACATGACCATCGTCAAAGAAGAAATCTTCGGCCCGGTGATGAGCATCCTCAGCTACGAGACCGAAGAAGAAGTCATCCGCCGCGCCAACGACACCGAATACGGCCTGGCCGCGGGCGTGTGCACCAACGACATCACCCGTGCCCACCGCATCATCCACAAGCTTGAAGCCGGCATCTGCTGGATCAACGCCTGGGGTGAATCGCCGGCCGAAATGCCGGTCGGTGGCTACAAGCAGTCGGGCGTTGGCCGTGAAAACGGTATCAGCTCGCTGGCTCAATACACGCGCATCAAGTCGGTCCAGGTCGAGCTGGGCGGCTACACCTCGGTTTTCTAAACCGCGTGTAGTCACGCCCGTGCCAGCGCGCACGGGCGTTCCCGCTCCCTGATCACCGCCAAACGAGGGTACTTAAATGTCCCAAGAATTCGATTACATCATCGTCGGCGCAGGTTCCGCCGGTAACACCCTGGCCACCCGCCTGACCGAAGACGCCAGTGTCACCGTGCTGCTGCTGGAAGCCGGTGGCCCCGACTACCGCTTCGACTTCCGCACCCAGATGCCAGCCGCCCTGGCCTTCCCGCTGCAGGGCCGCCGCTACAACTGGGCCTACGAGACCGACCCAGAGCCGCACATGGACGGCCGCCGCATGGAATGTGGCCGCGGCAAGGGCCTGGGTGGCTCTTCGCTGATCAACGGCATGTGCTACATCCGCGGTAACGCCATGGACTTCGACGGCTGGGCAGAACTGCCAGGCCTGGAAGACTGGACCTACCTGGACTGCCTGCCGTACTTCCGCAAAGCGGAAACCCGCGACATCGGCCCTAACGACTACCACGGTGGCGAAGGCCCGGTCAGCGTCGCCACGCCCAAGGCTGGCAACAACCCGCTGTTCCACGCCATGGTCGAGGCCGGCGTGCAAGCCGGTTACCCGCGCACCGAAGACCTCAACGGCTACCAGCAGGAAGGTTTCGGCCCGATGGACCGTTCGGTGACCAAGAACGGCCGCCGTTCCAGCACCGCGCGCGGCTACCTGGACCAGGCCAAGAAGCGCCCGAACCTGACCATCGTCACCCATGCCCTGAGCGACCGCGTGCTGTTCGACGGCAAGCGTGCCGTGGGCGTGACCTACCTGGTCGGCGACAGCGAAGAGCGCGTCGAAGCCCGTGCCCGCAAGGAAGTCATCGTCAGCTCCGGCGCCATCGCTTCGCCGCAACTGCTGCAGCGCTCCGGCGTCGGCCCGCGCGCCCTGCTGGAAAGCCTCGACATCCCGGTCGTGCATGACCTGCCGGGCGTTGGCGAAAACCTGCAGGACCACCTCGAGCTGTACCTGCAGTACGCTTGCACCCAGCCGGTGTCGCTGTACCCGTCGCTGCTGTGGTGGAACCAACCGGCCATCGGCGCCGAGTGGCTGTTCAATGGCACCGGCATCGGCGCCAGCAACCAGTTCGAGGCCGGTGGTTTCATCCGCACCCGCCCTGAATTCGAGTGGCCGAACATCCAGTACCACTTCCTGCCGGTCGCGATTAACTACAACGGCTCCAATGGCGTGAAGGAACATGGCTTCCAGGCGCACATGGGTTCGATGCGTTCGCCAAGCCGTGGGCGCATCCAGGCCAAGTCGAAAGACCCACGCCAGCACCCGAGCATCCTGTTCAACTACATGGCCACCGAGCAGGACTGGCAAGAGTTCCGCGACGGCATCCGCCTGACCCGCGAAATCATGGCCCAGCCGGCGCTGGACCCGTACCGTGGTCGCGAGATCAGCCCGGGTGCGCACGTGCAGACGGACGAAGAGCTGGACAAGTTCATCCGCGAGCACGCCGAAACCGCCTTCCACCCGTCCTGCTCGTGCAAGATGGGCACCGACGACATGGCAGTGGTCGATGGTGAAGGCCGCGTGCATGGTATGCAGGGCCTGCGTGTGGTCGATGCGTCGATCATGCCGATCATCATCACCGGCAACCTCAACGCCACCACGATCATGATCGCCGAGAAAATCGCGGACAAGATCCGCAACCGCAAGCCACTGCCGCGCAGCACCGCCAAGTACTACGTGGCCAACGGTGCGCCGGTCAAAGGCAAGCCGATGCGTGAAGTGAAGCAAGCGTAAGCCAGCCCTGGCCTCTTCGCGGCTGAAGCCGCTCCCACAGGGTTCGCGCAGTTTTTGAAAACTATGCAGTACCTGTGGGAGCGGGTTTACCCGCGAAAGGGCCCACCCAGGCAACACAAAAGAAGGCACCCCTCGCGGTGCCTTTTTTTCATCTGCAGAAACGCTTTACATGCTGCCAATTCATCAGGTTAGAATCGATTGGCACGCGACTTGCCAGTCAAGCCCCCTTCCCGCGATATCCCGGAGTACCTGCCTTTGGATGCCAGCACCATCAACAGCCTGTTTCTGATCGGCGCATTGCTGGTGGGTGCAAGTATCCTGGTCAGTTCGCTGTCCTCACGCCTGGGCATCCCTATTCTGGTCATCATCCTCGCTGTCGGCATGGTCGCCGGCGTGGACGGTGGCGGCATCATTTTCAACAACTACCCGACCGCCTACCTGGTGGGCAACCTGGCACTGGCGGTGATCCTCCTCGACGGCGGCCTGCGCACCCGCGTGGCCAGCTTCCGCGTAGCGTTGTGGCCGGCGTTGTCGCTGGCCACGGTCGGGGTGATGATCACCACCGCCCTCACCGGCCTGGTAGCGGCGTGGCTGTTCAACCTGAGCCTGATCCAGGGCCTGCTGATCGGCGCCATCGTCGGCTCCACCGACGCCGCGGCGGTGTTCTCGCTGCTGGGTGGCAAAGGCCTGAACGAGCGGGTCACCGCTACGCTTGAGATCGAGTCGGGCAGCAACGACCCGATGGCAGTGTTCCTCACCGTCACCCTGATCGACATGATCGCCAGCGGCCAGACCGGCCTGCACTGGAGCCTGCTGACCCACCTGCTGCGCGAATTCGGCATCGGTGGCCTGCTGGGCCTGGGCGGCGGCTGGCTGATGCTGCAACTGGTCAACCGCATCAACCTGGCCGGTGGCCTGTACCCGATCCTGGTGGTGGCGGGCGGCCTGGTGGTGTTTTCGCTGACCAACGCCCTGCATGGCAGCGGCTTCCTCGCCGTGTACCTGTGCGGCCTGGTACTGGGCAACAAGCCGATTCGCAGCCGCCACGGCATCCTGCACATGCTCGACGGCATGGCCTGGCTGGCGCAGATCGGCATGTTCCTGGTGCTGGGCCTGTTGGTCACGCCGCATGACCTGCTGCCGATCGCCCTGCCGGCCCTGGGCCTGGCACTGTGGATGATCCTCATTGCACGCCCCCTGTCGGTGGTCGCCGCGCTGCTGCCGTTCAAGGCCTTCCATGGCCGCGAGAAGGGCTTTATTTCCTGGGTCGGCCTGCGCGGCGCGGTACCGATCATTCTGGCGGTGTTCCCGCTGATGGCCGGGCTGCCGGATGCGCAGCTGTTCTTCAACCTGGCGTTCTTCATCGTGCTGGTGTCGCTGCTGGTGCAGGGCACCAGCCTGCCGTGGATGGCCAAGCTCCTGAAGGTCACAGTACCGCCAGACCCGGCGCCGATCTCCCGCTCGGCGCTGGAAGTGCACATAACCAGCGAGTGGGAGCTGTTCGTCTACCGCCTGGGCGCCGAAAAATGGTGCATCGGCGCGGCCCTGCGCGAGCTGAAGATGCCCGAAGGCACGCGGATTGCCGCACTGTTCCGTGGCGAACAACTGCTGCACCCGTCAGGCAGTACGGTGCTTGAGGTAGGCGACATGCTCTGCGTGATCGGCCACGAACATAACCTACCCGCGCTGGGCAAGCTGTTCAGCCAGGCGCCGCAACGCGGCCTCGACCTACGCTTCTTCGGCGACTTCGTACTCGAAGGCGATGCCGAACTGGGCGCCGTGGCCGCACTTTATGGCCTGAAACTCGACGGCCTGGACGCGAAAATGCCGCTGGCGCAGTTCATCCGACAAAAGGTCGGAGGCGCTCCAGTAGTAGGTGACCAGGTCGAATGGCATGGCACGATCTGGACCGTGGCGACCATGGACGGGAACAATGTCCAGAAAGTGGGCGTCAGATTCCCCGAAGGAACGCGACCCGGACCAGGATTGTTCCTCTAAACTCCGTTTCTGCCTGATCCACAATGTAGTCTGCCTATGTCCCTGCGCGTGTACCTTCGCACAGCCCTGCTCGGGCTGTGCTTGTCCCTCTCGTTCGCGGCCACCGCGAACGCCGCGGCCGAAGCGCCGACCACCGCTAGCATCCAGCACAGCCTCGACAAGATCGCCGAGCGCAAGCTGCCCGAGGCCGATCAGAAGGCCCTGCAGCAGGTGCTCGAACAAACCCTGAGCCTGCTGGCCAGCAAGGAAGACAACGAGCGCAAGCTCGCCGCGCTGAAGCAACAGCTGGCCGGCGCACCAAAAGAAACCAGCGACAGCCAAAAAGAATTGGCCCGGCTCAAGGAAAGCAAGCCGCAGCCTGTCGCCCAGCGCTATGCCACCCTCTCGGTGCCCCAGCTGGAGCAACTGCTCAGCGAGCGCAGCACCCTGCAAGGCGAGCTGCAAAAGGCGCTGTCCGAAGCCAACAGCCTGATCATCAATTCCCAGACCCGCCCAGAGCGCGCCCAGGCCGAGATCAGCAACAGCCAGGCCCGCTCCCAGCAAATCAACAACGCCCTCAAATCTGGCAAGGACAATGGCAAGGCGCTCAACGCCGACCAGCGCAACCAGCTCAGTGCCGAGCTCGCTTCGCTCAACGCGCTGACCCTGCTGCGCCGCCAGGAGCTGGCCGGCAATAGCCTGCTGCAAGACCTTGGCAATGCCCGCCACGACTTGCTGATCGAGCGCGCCGCACGCCTGGAGCAGGAGATCCAGGACCTGCAGACGTTGATCAACGACAAGCGCCTGGCCCAATCCCAGGAAGCGGTCACCCAGCAGTCGATCGAAGCCCAGAAGGCCGGCGGCAGCAGCCTGTTGGCCACTGAAAGCACGATCAACCTCAAGCTGTCCGACTACCTGCTGAAAAGCACCGACCGCCTCAACGAGCTGACCCAGCAGAACCTGCGCACCAAACAGCAGCTCGACAGCCTGACCCAGGCCGACCAGGCCCTGGACGAGCAGATCAACGTGCTCAAGGGCAGCCTGCTGCTGTCCAAGATCCTCTACAAGCAGAAGCAGACCCTGCCGCACTTGAAGGTCGACCGCGACCTGGCCGACCAGATCGCTGACACCCGCCTTTACCAGTTCGAGATCAACCAGCAGCGCGAGCAGATGAGCAGCCCGGTCACCTACGTCGACAAGCTGCTGGCCAACCAGCCGCCGGAAGACGTCACGCCGCAACTGCGCAAGGCCCTGCTGGAAGTGGCGATCACCCGCACCGACCTGCTGGAGCGCCTGAACCGCGAGCTGTCGGCGCTGCTCAACGAATCGATCACCTTGCAGCTCAACCAGAAGCAATTGCTGGGCACGGCCCAGGGCCTGCGCACCACCCTCGACGAGCAGATGTTCTGGATCCCCAGCAACAAGCCGCTGGACTGGGACTGGCTGCGCTATGTGCCGGAGCGCTTTGCCAGCCAGGTCGCCGACCTGCCCTGGGGTTCCGGCCTCAAGGAGCTGGCCGATGGCTTGAGCCAGCGCCCGCTGCTGTTCCTGCCGCTGCTACTGGTGATTGGCGCCCTGTTGTGGCGGCGCAAATACCTCTACCTGCGCTTGAGCAAGGTCCACCAGGACATCGGCCACTTCCGCCGTGACAGCCAGTGGCACACGCCCCAGGCCATCCTGATCAACATTCTGTTGGCGATGCCGGTAAGCCTGGGCCTGGCCCTGTGCAGCTATGCCCTGCAGATCGACGCCCGCGGGCAAAACGCCAACCTCGGCGCGGCGCTGTGGCAGTTGGCCCAGGCCTGGCTGGTGTTCTACACCGCCTACCGCATCCTCGCCCCTGGCGGCGTGGCAGAAGTGCACTTCCGTTGGCACAAGCCGCAGGTCGAATTCCTCCGGGGCTGGGTGCGCAGGCTGGGCACCGTAGTGCTGGCACTGGTCGGCGTGGTGGCGGTTGCCGAGCACCAGCCTTCGGCACTGGCCGATGATGTACTCGGCATCGGCGTGGTGCTGACCTGCTACGCGCTGATGGCCTGGCTGCTCAGCCGCCTGCTGCTGAGCAGCCCCGCACACCGCGACACGTCGCTGTTCCGCAAGGCCGTCGGCGTGGCGTTCACCGCCCTGCCGATCGCCTTGTTCGTGGCAGTGTGCTTCGGCTACTACTACACCGCGCTGAAGCTGACCGACCGGCTCATCTACACCCTGTACCTGCTGCTGTTCTGGCTGGTGATCGAAGCGGCGTTCGTGCGGGGCCTGTCGGTGGCAGCACGGCGCCTGGCCTACCAGCGCGCCCTGAGCAAACGTGCAGCGGCAAAAGAAGGGCTGGATGGCGAAGTCATCACCGAAGAGCCGACGCTGGACATCGAACAGGTCAACCAACAGTCGCTGCGCCTGATCCGCCTGGCCTTGCTGGGTGGCTTCATTGCCGGCCTGTACTGGGTGTGGTCGGACCTGATCTCGGTGTTCGCCTACCTCAACAACTTCACCCTGTACGAATACACCAGTGGCACCGGCACCGCCGCCAGCATGGTGCCCATCAGCCTGGGCGACCTGCTCGGCGCGCTGGTGATCGTTGGCATCACCTTCGCCCTGGCCGGCAACTTGCCGGGCTTGCTCGAGGTGCTGGTGCTGTCACGCCTGAACCTGGCCCAGGGCAGCGCCTACGCCACCACCACGCTGCTCTCGTACACCATCGTCGGTATCGGCATCGTCAGTACCCTGTCGACCCTCGGGGTGAGCTGGGACAAGCTGCAGTGGCTGGTAGCGGCCTTGTCGGTTGGCCTGGGCTTCGGCATGCAGGAGATTTTCGCCAACTTCATCTCCGGCATCATGATCCTGTTCGAGCGCCCGGTGCGCATCGGCGACACCATCACCATTGGCAACCTGTCCGGCACGGTGAGCAAGATCCGCATCCGCGCCACCACCATCACCGACTTCGACCGCAAGGACATCATCGTCCCCAACAAGACCTTCATCACCGGCCAGTTGATCAACTGGTCGCTGACCGACACGGTCACCCGGGTGACCTTGAAGCTGGGCATCGACTACGGCTCCGACCTCGACCTGGTGCGCGACCTGCTGCTCAAGGGCGCCCATGAGAACCCGCGGGTGCTCAAGGACCCGGAGCCGATCGTGTACTTCCTTAACTTCGGTGAAAGCTCGCTGGACCATGAACTGCGCATGCACGTGCGTGACCTGGGCGACCGTAACCCGACGCTGGACGAGATCAACCGGTACATCAATCGCGAGTTCAAGGCGCATAACATCAAGATCTCGGTACGCCAGGTCGAGGTGTTCCTGATGGATACCAAAGACGGCAAGCAGCAGCTGATTCCTGTGGAGCAACCTAAACCGGATGGCACTGCGCCGGCCTGAGTGGGCTCGAATACATTATTCTGTCCAGAATTTCTGCGAGGGCTGCGCCCTTGTTCGCGGGTAAACCCGCTCCCACAGGGTTCACCGCTGTACTTGTGGGAGCGGGTTTACCCGCGAAGGGCTGCAAAGCGGCCCCTTGGCACCGATCCCCAGGAGCAACCCGTGAAAGCCCTCGACCAACTCAGCTTCGACAACCGCTTCGCCCGCCTGGGCGATGCGTTCTCCACCCAGGTCCTGCCCGAACCTATCGCAGACCCGCGCCTGGTGGTGGCAAGCGAGTCGGCCATGGCCCTGCTCGACCTCGACCCCGCGCAAGCCGACTTGCCGGTGTTCGCCGAGTTGTTCAGCGGCCACAAGCTCTGGGAAGAGGCCGACCCACGCGCGATGGTCTACTCCGGTCACCAGTTCGGCTCGTACAACCCGCGCCTGGGCGACGGCCGTGGCCTGTTGCTGGCCGAAGTGCTGAACGACGCGGGCCAACATTGGGACCTGCACCTCAAAGGCGCTGGCCAGACCCCGTATTCGCGCATGGGCGACGGCCGCGCAGTGCTGCGCTCGTCGATCCGCGAGTTTCTCGCCTCCGAAGCCCTGCACGCCCTGGGCATCCCGACCAGCCGGGCGTTGTGCGTGATCGGTTCGAGCACCGCGGTTTGGCGTGAAAGCCGCGAAAGCGCGGCCATGCTCACGCGCCTAGCGCAGAGCCATGTGCGCTTCGGCCATTTCGAGTACTTCTACTACACCCGCCAGCCCGAGCAACAGCGCGTGCTGATCGACCATGTGCTGGAGCAGCACTACGCCGAATGCCGCGAGGCCGAACAGCCCTATCTGGCCATGTTCCGTACGATCGTCGAGCGCAACGCCGAGCTGATTGCCCGCTGGCAAGCCTATGGTTTCTGCCACGGGGTGATGAACACCGACAACATGTCGATCCTCGGCATCACCTTCGATTTCGGCCCCTTTGCCTTCCTCGACGACTTCGACGCCAACTTCATCTGCAACCACTCTGACGACCGTGGCCGCTACAGCTACAGTAACCAGGTGCCTATCGCCCACTGGAACCTCAGTGCGCTGGCCCAGGCGCTGACCACGGTGATCGAGGTGGAACCGCTGAAAGAGGCGCTGGAGCTGTTCTTGCCGTTGTACCAGGCGCATTACCTGGACCTCATGCGCCGGCGCCTGGGCCTGACGACCGCCGAGGATGAAGACCTCGCCCTGGTCGAGCGCCTGCTGCAATGCATGCAAAAGGGCGGCGTGGACTACACCCTGTTCTTCCGCAAGCTGGGTGAACTGCCGATCGCCGAGGCGCTGAAGGTCGTCCGCGACGACTTTATCGACCTGCTGGCCTTCGATGCCTGGGGCGCGGACTACCTAGCCCGCTGCGCGCGTGAGGCCGGCAACGGCGAAGGGCGGCGTGAACGCATGCATGCGGTGAACCCGCTGTACGGGCTGCGCAACTACCTGGCGCAGAAGGCCATCGAAGCGGCCGAGGCCGGGGATTACAGTGAAGTGCGCCGGCTGCACCAGGTGCTGAGCCGGCCGTTCGAGGAGCAGGCCGGAATGCAGGCATACGCCCAGCGGCCGCCGGAGTGGGGCAAGCACCTGGAAATCAGCTGTTCATCGTGATGCCTGGAAGGTGTTTGCCTTGAGGTTTTCTGTGCCTGTAAGACCGAGCGCCGCGCGGGCGGCGCTCGATCTCTGCCCCACCACAAAGACCACGCCCTACCCTTGAACCCCTAAACGTTTTCTTCCAACAACGAATGCAACGCCACAAACTGCTGGGTCAGCTTGTGCCGTGGTTCCAGGTGAATCAGCGGCAAGCTGGCGTGGTGCGACTCGCGCATCTTCACCGAACTGCCCAGGTACACCGGTAGCACCGGCAGGCCTTCGGCCAACAGTTCGTCGAGCATCTGTTGGGGCAGGCTGGCGCGGGACTGGAACTGGTTGACCACGATGCCCTCGACCAGCAGGTCCTCATTGTGGTCATCTTTGAGCTCTTCGATTTCCGCCAGTAGGCCGTACAGGGCCTGGCGCGAGAAGCTGTCGCAATCGAAGGGGATGAGCACGCGATCGGCTGCGATAAGCGCAGAAACCGCATAAAAATTCAGCGCCGGCGGCGTGTCGATGTAGATCCGCTCGTAATCCTCGTCCAACTCGTCGAGCAACTTACGCAGCTTGTTGATCTTGTGCTTGGCCTCAAGCTTGGGCTGCAGGTCAGCCAGCTCGGCGGTGGCCGTCACCACATGCAGGTTATCGAACGGCGTTTCGTAGATATCGACCTTGTTCTTCTTGCTGAAGGGCCCGCTGGACAGGCTTTGCTTGAAGAAATCGGCGATCCCCATGGGGATATCTTCACCCGTCAGGCCGGTGAGGTACTGAGTCGAGTTTGCCTGGGCATCCAGGTCGATCAACAAGGTCCGGTAACCTTCGCTGGCACTGACCGCCGCCAGGTTACAAGCGATGCTCGACTTGCCCACGCCACCTTTCTGATTGAACACCACGCGCCGCATGAGAGACCTCCGTGTATCAACGAATGCCCGAGTATGTGGTGGCTCGCCAGCTAAGGCCAGCGGCAATTGTCGGGTGATGATGGCGAACTGATCGCGATGCCCGGGCGCCACTACGAAGGCTTCGTGACCTGCCCGGTCAACAGCTCGGCAAACGCCCTGGCCATCGCTGAGCTGCCGTGTTCGCGCTGCACCAGCCATACCGCCGTCATCGCGCCTTCATCCAGCAAGGTGCGGTACACCACGCCCTCGATGCGCATGCGCTGGAACGAGGCCGGCAATACCGAAACCCCTAGCCCCGCCGACACCAGGCCGATAATGGTCATCGCCTCCCCCGCCTCCTGGGCGAAATGCGGGCTGAACCCAGCGTGCCGCGCCAGGCTGAGCAATTGCGCATGCAGCCCGCTGCCATAGCTGCGCGGAAAGAACACGAACGGCTCATGCGCCAGGGAGGCCATGTGCACCCCCTGCTCGGTGCCCACGGCCAAGGGGTGCGAGGCATTGATCACGGCCACCAGCGGCTCGCGAAACAGCTCGGTCGCCACCAGGCCCTCCGGCAACGGCATGGGCCGCATCAGCCCCACCTCGATGGACTCGTCAAACACCGCTTCAGCCACATCACGGCTGCTCAACTCCTTGAGGTTCAGGTGCACGGCCGGGAAGCGCTGGCGAAAAGCATGAATGGCCTTGGGGATTTTTGACGTGAACGGTGCCGATGACGTGAAGCCGATCTTCATCTCGCCGAGCTCCCCCAACTGGGCGCGCCGGGCCACATCGGCCGCTTTCTCGACCTGCGCCAGCACCTGGCGTGCTTCCTCCAAGAACAACCGCCCCGCCTCGCTCAGTTCGACCCGACGATTGGTACGGTCGAACAAGCGGGCACCTAGCTCCTGCTCCAGCGCCTGGATTTGCTGGCTCAAGGGGGGCTGTGAAATGCCCAACTGCTGGGCCGCGCGGCCAAAGTGCAGCTCTTCTGCCACAGCAATGAAGTAACGCAGATGGCGCAGTTCCATGATCGGCTCCAAACAAGTCGTAAAACGTCTTAAATAGGTCGAACAATATATTGGATCTAATCATTAGCCAGCTATATGCTTTTTTCATTGCGCCAGAGGTACCCGCCCGTGAAAACTGCTGTAGCTCCCCTTCCCGTCGACCCAGAACCTGCCCCCCTTAACGAAATGTGGATCGAGAAAGGCACCCCCGCCTTCATGAAGACCGTGCTGGCCCTGTTCAGCGGCGGCTTCGCCACCTTCGCCCTGCTGTACTGCGTGCAACCGATGATGCCCCTGCTGTCGCAGGAGTTTTCCATCAACGCGGCACAGAGCAGCCTGGTGTTGTCGGTCTCGACTGCCATGCTGGCGTTCGGCCTGTTGATCACCGGGCCGATCTCCGACCGCATCGGGCGCAAGCCGGTGATGGTGTTTGCGCTGGTCTGCGCAGCTCTGTCGACCTTGGCCAGCGCGGTGATGCCGACCTGGGAAGCGGTATTGGCGACACGTGCACTGGTCGGCCTGTCGTTAAGCGGCCTGGCGGCGGTGGCCATGACTTACCTGAGCGAAGAAATCCACCCGCAGCACATCGGCCTGGCCATGGGCCTGTACATCGGCGGCAATGCTATCGGCGGCATGAGCGGGCGCCTTATCACCGGGGTACTGATCGACTTCGTCAGCTGGCACACGGCGATGCTGACCATCGGCGGCCTGGCACTGGTCGCGGCGCTGGTGTTCTGGAAGGTCCTGCCTGAATCACGCAACTTCCGCCCACAAGCCGTGAACCCACGTAGTCTGCTGGACGGCTTCGTCATGCACTTCAAGGACGCCGGGCTGCCTTGGCTGTTCCTCGAGGCATTCCTGCTGATGGGCGCCTTCGTCACGCTGTTCAACTACATCGGCTACCGCCTGCTGGCAGGGCCTTACCACATGAACCAGGCGCTGGTCGGCTTGTTGTCGGTGGTGTACCTGTCGGGTATCTACAGCTCTGCGCAGGTCGGCGCACTGGCTGACAAGCTGGGGCGGCGCAAGGTGTTCTGGGTCAGTATCGTGGTGATGGCGGGCGGCTTGCTGATGACCTTGGCCAGCCCGCTGGTGATGGTGATTCTCGGCATGCTGGTGTTCACCTTTGGCTTCTTCGGTGCCCACTCGGTGGCCAGCAGCTGGATCGGGCGGCGGGCGTTGAAGGCCAAGGGCCAGGCTTCGTCGCTGTACCTGTTCTGCTACTACGCAGGGTCCAGTGTCGCGGGGACCGCGGGGGGGGTGTTCTGGCATCAATGGGGCTGGAACGGGATCGGCCTGTTCATTGGCAGCCTGCTGGCGGTGGCGTTGCTGGTGGCGTTGCACCTGAGCCGCCTTCCCGCCAAGACAGCCTGATCATCGCCTCGCTTCAGGCCTCGCTCAATGCCAGCGCAAAGCGGGCCTGAAGCCACTCACCGTCTACGTGCAGCTGGATGTTGCGCACGCCTCCGGTGTCTCGGCCCAGGCTGTGCAACCAACTGAACACCGCAGCAGGCGGGCCTTGCAGGCTGATATCCACCTGCTCCGCCCGGGTTTCCAGCGCGGTGATGGAAAGCCCGGCCACACGAGCGCTCTCGCTCAGGCTGGCGGGGGTAAGCCGCTCGACCGAGCCTTGCGAACGCACCGGCGCCCGCGAGACACGCTGCAGTTGCGCGCCCAGCGCCTGCGCTCGCAGCAGTTTTTGCTCAGCCTGCTGCAGGCGGGCCTGGGCCGGTAGCCAAGCAAGCTGCCAGGCCGCGATAAACGCGAGGCCCCACAGCGCAACGTGCAATGACGTGCGCCGGCCAGCCGGTAACTGCTGCCATTGGCGCACCCATACCGACTCATGCCAACGTTTCATTCGGCCTCCTGCCACGAGAGCGCAGCCCGTACGCCGTGTTCAGCCTGGCTGGCATGCTCCACCAGCAACCCGGGAACCCGTTCGCGAAGGCGCTCCAGGTCACCAAAGCCTTGCGCGGCAACGTCCATGCGCCAGCTGCCAGCGGGGTCTGATTCGGCCCGTTCGAGGGTGACATTCCCGGCGGCGACCAGGTGCTCGGCAAACCACGCCAACCGCTCCACAGCGGTCGAGGGCAGGGTCCGCTGTTCAAGAGCAACGATGCGCGCCGCCAGATCAGGCCCCACTGGCTGATCGGGCGCCCAACGCTGAAACGCCATGACGTTTTCGGCCTGCTGCTGTGTTGCACGCTGCAAAACCCATTCGGCACGCAGGTAATCGGCAACGCTGGCCATCAGCACGATCAGCGCCAGCCCTGCCGCCAACCCATGCCAGCCTGGGCCCTTGCGCCGTCGACGCAAAGCGCCCTGGCGCAGGTCGATCGCGCCCGCACGCCCTTGCACCAGGGTAGCCAGGGCGCTGGGGACCGGGTGGTTGCACAGCGCCATGCCCGGGTGGTGTGTTTCGGCCATCCAGGCCATGCGCGGGAGTTGACGCGCCAGTAACTGAGCGGCGTCGGCACTGACCGCCAGGCGCGCGCAGCCACCGCCGCCGAGCAGCCATCGCCCCTCGAACCACAGCGCGCACGCTTCATTGCCTCCCAGCAGGTCGGCGTCGACATGCACAGCAACGGGGTCGATCCCCTGTGCCTGCAACAGCGACAGCAGCTGCTGAAAACCTTCCAGCGCCACCATCAAAACCCTTCTGCAGCCCTGCTCATCCGCTGCCCCGAATGCCAGGTGCGAGGTTTCCAGCGGGGATGCCAGCTGTTCTTCGGCGGCATAGGCCAGCGACTCGCGTCGGGGGCGCTTGCCAGGCACTGGCCCGATCACACAGCACCCGGCCATTTCCATCGGCACGATCACCACCACCGCTGCACCTGGCAGCGCAGCCGGTAGGTCGCCCAGTTGCGTTCGCTGCTCCAGGCCCTGCGCCGTGCGCACAATCACTGGCCACGAGGTATCGGCTGCGGCCATACCCTCGGCCAGCAGAAACAGGAAAACTTCACTCATCTGGCCTTAGCTCCGGCTGTGCAGAAAAAACACGACGCACCACCCGAACCTGGTCGGTGTTCAGGTCGATTTCCACGTCGCTGTAGAGGTACATGCGCTTGTTACCCAGCACGGCCTGGACCTCCAGGCGGAACCATCGGCTGGCTGTTGTCAGGCCATGGTTTTGAATGCCAAGGCCGATGAGTTCGGGCAGCGCCAAGAAGCGCTGGACGCTGGGGTACCCCGCGGCGGGGCGCACATCCACCAGGCGCTGTGCAACCGATAACTCCACCCCCTCCAGTGCTCCGAGCATGCGCGCCGAGGCCGTGTTGACGTTGAGCGCCGCCCGAGGTGGCAGCGCCACTACCCACGGCTGCAAACGCGTCATCATCTCGCCGCTGACACCCGGTAGTGCCCGCAACTGGGTAGGGTCGAGCAGCGGCTTGCCGGCCAGTGCGTCCAGCGCGGGTGGCTCGATCTGCAATGAATGGCAGAGGCGCTGCCACCGTTTGAGCAGGACCGGGTCGAGTGTTTTCCCCGCAGTCAGTGCAGCCAGGTTAAAGCGCCCAGAGAGGTCTTCCAGGCGTAGTTGCACGCGCCCTTCTTGGACATCCAGCGTTTGTTTTCGCGCCCAGGGCTGGCCGCCATGGGTCACCTGCAGCAGGGTGTCACGCTGCTGCTTCAATTCAACCAAGGCGAGGCGCTCTCCGGCGTGTGCGAGCTGTTGCAGGCGTGATGCCTCGATTTGCTGACGGATGCCCCCGATCAGCCCCTGTTGGCTGCGCAACATGCCGGCAACCATCAGGGTCAGCAGGGTCATGACCAGCAACACCGTGATCAACGCCACGCCGCGCTGTCGCGCCCGGCTCACAGGCTGCTCCCCGCCAGCGGCAGCACGCGGCGTATCCCTTGCAAACGCTGGGTCGACAAGGTGATTTCGAGGGCTTGGGGTGGATGCACCTGGCCCGGCGGCCAGCTGGTTTGCCACCCAGCGCCGTTAGCGTGTAACCGCCAACGCAATTCGACGACCCCTTCGAGCAGCCGCTGAGGCTGCCCCACGCCGTGTTCCAGCGTGCGACGTTGACGCCACAGCACGCCGTCCGCCAGCCAGTATTCGACCACTCTCAGGTCGCTGCGTGGCAACGGCTGGCTATCGCGCTCAGCCCCTAGCAGCCAGCCTACCCGCTGCTGTTCCAGCTGCACGCTGTAACCTGCGCGCCTGCTCTTTGGCGCAGGCCAGTAGCTCTGCAGGGCATCACGCTGCAGCACACTCATGGCCCGGCCCAAGGCCCGTAGTTCATCGGCTTGCGCCTGACGTACGCTATCGGCCCGCACCAGTGCGTCCAGCAGCAGGCTGCTGCCGGTCGCGAGCAAGGCAAAGATGGCCAGCGCCAACAGCAGCTCCAGCAAGGTAAAACCCTGCTGGCCACGGGCACCGTCAATGCGTGGCATCGCCAGCCTCCAGCCAGCCCGTGGCCAGCTGCAGGGGCTGCCGATCAGCGGCCAGGCCCACGCGCACGTCAACTTCGACAAGACCCGCTTGAGCCAGGCGCCGCCTCGACTCGGCCACGACCCAACTGCGCTGGTCGAAACTGACTTCCAGCGTGCGACGCCCCACAGCCGATGGCGCCTGCAAGCGTAATTCGGTCAAGTGATTGTCGGCGATCCAGCTGGCGAACAACCGATCACGCCCCCCTTGCGACTGCGCCAGCACATGCTGGCTGGCTGAGGTCACTGCCGCGGCCAGCACGGCGAACACCGACAATGCCACCAGCACTTCCAACAGGGTGAAACCGCGTTCAGCGTTCGAGCCAGGGGTCATTGAGGCCATCGCTCGTGAGGGAGGCAAGGCGCACGCCCGCCTCATGAAAGTGCAATGAAAACGGGGTGTATTCATCGGTGCTTGCAAATACCAGTTGCGCGCCGCTGGCTGGCCCGTGAAGCGCCACCGCCACGCCGTCGATTTCCAACTGCAGGTCCAGCTCGATGGCGCGCCGCTGGCCCGCCGCCGCCCACACCGGCCCTGCGCGCAGCATCAATTGGTAGCCATGGGGATCGATGCGTAGCCCCAGTGCTTGCCCTTCGAGCACCGCTTGCTGCCTGGCATGCTGCACCACTTGCAGGAGCAGGCCGGCTTCTCGATAGGCCAGCCGTTGCCGATCCCCCCCACCCGCCAGCCCTGCCACGCCCAAGGCAATGCCTGCCAGCAGCATCACCAGCAACAGTTCAAGCAAGGTAAAGCCCCGCGAGCGGCGCAATGTCATTCGGCCCAGTTTCCGATATCCGCATCCCTGTCTTCGCCGCCCGGTTGGCTGTCGGCGCCCAGCGAGTACAGGTCATAGCCCTGTCCGGAGCGCGTGCCGGGGTTGGCGTACTGATAGGGGGCACCCCAAGGGTCGGACGCAGCCGTCTTGAGGTAGCCTTGCGTATTCCACTGGCGTGGCAGCGGGGCCACGGTCGGGCGTTTGACCAGCGCTTGCAGGCCTTGGGCTGTGGTCGGGTAGCGCCCGTTGTCCAGGCGGTAGATTTCCAGCGCAGTGGAGATGGACTGTATATCGGTGCGCGCTGCCGTGAGCTTGGCGTGATCCGGGCGGCTCATGACATTGGGCAGCACCAGCGCCCCCAGTACGCCCAGGATGATGACCACGACCATGATTTCGATAAGTGTGAAGCCGCGTTGCAAACGCCGTGTAGAGCCAAGGGGCATGTCAGTTGACCAGTTGATTGAGGTTGAGAATGGGCAGCAGGATGGCCAGTACGATGAACAGCACGATGCCACCCATCACCAGCAGCATCAGCGGCTCACACAGGCTCACCAGTAGCGAGATCCGCCCGGCGAGTTGTTTTTCCTGAAGGTCGGCGGCGCGTTCGAGCATGCTTTCAAGTTCGCCTGCCCGTTCGCCGCTGGCGATCATGTGCAGCATCAGTGCAGGCAACGCCTCGCTGCGCGCCAGGCTGCTGGCCAGGGACGCGCCTTCGGCGACCTCGCGGGCGGCCGTTTGCAAACGCTCACGCAACACCAGGTTGCCGACCACGCCGGCGCCGATGCTCATGGCCTCGACCAACACCACGCCGCTTCTGCCCAAAATCGCCAGGGTGCTGACGAAACGCGCGGCGTCACTGGTGCGGACCAGCTCCGCAAAACCCGGCACCCGCAGCGCAATCGCATGCCAGTGCCGCCGCCTTGCTGGCGCACGAAGCGCCAGTACAACCGCCGCTGCAAGCACCAGCAGCAGCACCACGGCCAGCACGCCATAGCGACCGGTCGCGTCGCTGAGGGCAATTAGTACTTGAGTTGCCAGGGGCAGTTGGGCATGGTCGCGGGCAAACGCCTGCACCACGTCAGGCACCACGTAGCCCAGCAGAAAGCCTACGACCAGCAGCGATACGCTCATCAGGATCAGCGGGTAGACCATCGCCAGCTGGACTTTCTGGCGCAGAGCCTGCTGGTTCTCGCCATGCCCGGCCAGGCGTTCGAGCACGCCGGCCAGGTCACCCGAACGCTCGGCCGCCGCCACCGTTGCGCGATACACCACCGGGAAGGCCGAGGGGTAGCGCGCCAGCGCGTCGGCCAAGGTATTGCCTTCAGCCACACGCTCGGCCACCCCTAGCATTACCTGCCTGACCTGACGCTGGTGCTTCTGCACCGCCACTGCGTGCAGGGCCTCGGTCAACGGCATGCCCGCCTGCAGCAAGGTCGCCAGTTGCCGGGTCAACAGGCAACGACGCGCGAGGTTCAAGCGGTTGCTGCGGCGCACTGACGCAAAGGGCGATGGCCGTTGCGCCTCGATCGTCAAGACCACCAGCCCCTGCTCACGCAATTGCTGCCGCGCCTGGCGCGCACTGGTGGCGTCCAACGTGCCGCGCTGGCGGGCGCCGGCAGCGCTCTGGGCTTGATAACGGAAAACGGCCATGCTCAGTCCTGGCCCGTCACGCGCAGCAGTTCCTCGACGCTGGTCTGACCAAGGCACACACGCTCGACGCCATGCTGGAACAGGCTCGGCGTATCGCTGCGGATCAGCTCACGCATGTGCGCCTGCGAGGCACGCCCGTGAATGGCCTGAGCCAGTGCGGGGTTGACCACGACCATCTCGTGCAAGGCCACGCGCCCGCTGTAGCCCAACTGGCACTCAGTACACCCTGCGGCCTTGTACAGTTGCGTGGGTAACGTCGCGGGGTTGCCCAGGGCATTCGCCGTAGCGTCGTCCACTGCGTAGGCGACCTTGCAGTGCGGGCACAGCACCCGCACCAGCCGCTGGGCCATGACACCGGCAAGGGAAGACGCCAGCAGGCAGGTATCCACGCCCATGTCCGCCAAACGGGTAATGGCCCCCAGGGCACTGTTGGTGTGCAGGGTCGAGAGCACCAAGTGCCCTGTCAGCGAGGCCTGCACGGCGATATCGGCGGTTTCCCGGTCGCGGATCTCACCCACCATGACCACGTCCGGGTCCTGGCGAAGAATGGCCCGCAACCCACGAGAAAAGGTCATCTCGACCTTGGTGTTGACCTGCGTCTGGCCGATGCCGGGCAGGTGATATTCGATGGGGTCCTCGACGGTGAGGATGTTGCGCGACGTCTGGTTGAGCACCGAGAGCGCCGTGTAAAGCGTGGTGGTCTTGCCGGAGCCGGTCGGCCCGGTCACCAGGAAAATGCCGTGGGGTTTTTCCAGCATGCCCAAAAACCCACGGCGCACCGACGCCTGCATCTGCATGTGTTCCACGTCCAGGCGCACCGCCTGTTTGTCCAGCAAGCGCAGCACTACCCGCTCACCATGGGCAGCGGGTAAGGTCGACACCCGCACATCCACTTCATGGCCTGCCAGGCGCAGGCTGATGCGACCGTCCTGCGGCACACGCTTTTCGGCAATGTCCAGGCGAGCCATGACCTTGATTCGCGATACCAGCAACGCGGCCAGCGCCCTTGGTGGCGTCAGCACTTCACGCATGACCCCATCGATGCGCATGCGCACGCGCAACTGCTGCTCGAAGGTTTCCAGGTGAATGTCCGAGGCGCGCGACCTGACGGCTTCGCTGAGCAACGCATTGAGCAAGCGGATGATCGGCGCGTCATCCTGTTGATCGAGCAGGTCGCTGGTCTGCGGCAAGGCCTCAGCCAGGCGGGTCAGGTCGATTTGCTGGTCAAGCCCCTGGATCACCGTCTGCGCCGCATCCTGCGCGCCGCCGTAGCAAAGGGCGAGCTGCGCGGCAAACTCGCCTTCATCCACCAGGCGCAACGGCCAGTGGTTGCCCACCAGGCGCAACGCCTCTGACAGCGCATCCAGCGATGCGTTATCGCGCATCAGCAAAGCGGGCTCGGCGGCCTGTTGGGCCAGGAGGATGCCGTGGCGCCGGGCGAAGTGGAACGGCAACAACTCACTCACAAGCCGGCCTCCTCGACAGTGGGCAGGCGGCGGACATCGAACAGGCGCTGAGGGTCTTGCGGCACGTTCGAAGGGTCGGCTGCACGCACGTCGTCATACGCCCGGCGCCCTGCTTCGATCAGCTCAGTCTCGCCACGCAAAATGGTTGGCCGCAGGAATACCATCAGGTTGGTCTTTTCCTGGGTGTCCCGGGTCCAGCGAAACAACCCGCCCACCCACGGTATGCGGCTAAGCAGAGGGACACCACGCTGCTCGGCACGTACGCTGTCCTTGATCAAACCGCCAATCACGATGATCTCGCCATCGGCGGCGAGGATGGTGCTCTTGAGCGTTCGCTTGTTGGTGATCAGGTCACCCTCGACCGTGCTCGGCGCCAGTTCGGAGCTTTCCTGCTCGACTTCCAGGCGCAGGCTGCGGCCTTCATTGATGTGCGGGCGGACCTTCAGGCTGATGCCTATGTCCTTGCGTTCGACGGTGGTGAACGGGTTGTCCGCGCCGCTGCCCGCAGTGGTGTAGGAGCCGGTCTTGAAGGGTACGTTCTGGCCCACCAGGATGTGTGCCTCCTGGTTGTCCAGGGTCAACAGGCTTGGGGTAGAGAGCAGGTTGCTCCGGCTATTGCTGGCCAGCGCGGAGACCAGCAGCCCGAAGCGGTCGGAGCCTATTGCCAGCGCCGCGCCACTGGGCAAGGCCTTCTCCGGCCCCAACAGGTTCGCCAATGAAGTACCGCTGTCAGGGAAGGTCACCCCGCCCTTCACGCTCCCGGTATCGACGCCCCATTGCAGCCCCAAGGCCTCGTTGATGTCGCCACTGACTTCGACGATTGCCGCATGTATCAACACTTGAGCACGGGGCTGATCCAGCTGCTGGATAATCTGTACCACGCTGCCCAAGGTCTGAGGTTCACCTAACAGCACCAACGCATTCTGGCTGGTATCGGCTTTGACCATGGCCCCTGCCGCCAGCGGCTGGCCCAACGTTTCAGTGCCCGCCTTGCCATCCAGACGCTTGCCGACTTCACCCAGCACCTCGGCCAATTGCTCGGCGTTGCCATGCTGAAGACGCACCACCCGCCAGTTTTGCGATGACGCAGGCGCAGGGGCATCGAGGTCTTTGGTCAGTTGCGCCAGGCGTTGGCGAGCCTTTGCCGGGCCGAGAATCAACAGACGATTGCCACGCGGGTCGAGCAGCACCCGAACACCGCTGTCCGGGCCGCCCGCAGACGCTTCGACCACCGGCAGCACGTCACTGGCCTGAGCGGTGCGCAGGGTCACCAATTCGTAGTCGTGCCGCTGGCCGCTGTCGAGTTGCACAACCAGGGCTTGCAGGCGATCGAGGTTGGCAGCCGAATCGGTAACCACCAGGGCATTGGCTGAACTGGACGGGCCGATGTAACCGTTGCTCGATACCAACGGCCGCAGCAGCCCGGCCAGGTCGGCGGCAATGCTGCCGGAGAGGGTGAATACCCGTGTGGTGAATGCCGAAGGGATCGCATCGACCTGTTGGTTGGCCCAGGCCTTGGCTTCACTGGCCGGCAGCACCAACAGCCGATCACCGTCGTTGACTGCAGCAAAACCTTGGGCATTGAGCACGGAGTAAAACAGCCGTCGAATGCCCTCGCGGTCATGCGCTTGATTGGACAGTACCGTGATACGGCCTTGAACACGCGGGTCGAGCACGATCGTCTGGTCGAGGATCGCCCCTACCTCGCGCACCACATCACGCACATCGGCGTCGCTCATTGCCAACTGCCAGGTAGGCTCATCAGCCAAGATCAGCGGGCTGGCCAGGGTCATGCAGGCACCGAACGTCGCAACGCGCAGGTATCGTTTGAAAGTCATTGCACCTCCCGCAACAAGCGGGGTGAATCAGCAGCGACACGGCCGGGGGTAGCCGTGTTACCAGTGGGGTGGAAGAGCGTGGTGTGAGTGCCAGACAGCGTTACGACTTCTTCACGGCCATCGACCCAGAGCGTGATGGAACGCACACCGATGCGCCTTAGCACACTGCCGCCCGCAAGCCTGTCGCCAACCCGGTGCACGCCCTCGCCCTCGCGGCTAGCCACCAGCGCCCAGGCATCGCCGCGGCTGGAAACAAAGCACGCCTTGAGCACGATGCCGGCTTGGTTCGAGGACTGCTGGCCAGGTGCACTGAAACCAAATGCCAGCGCCAGCGCTGCAGTGGACAGGGGCTGCTCCGGTGCAGGTGGCGGAGTGGTCGCGCGTGCCTGCACAGCAGATGCGTCGATACCTGGGCGCGCCATTTCACGCACGCCCAGGATGACCACAGCCACCAGCAGCAGTGCAATCCAGGGCAGATAGGAAGAGCGTTTCATGGGTTCAAGGCAACATTCGACGCAATACGCGCCGCCCGCTGAGCTCATGGAAAACCACTGCACCGACGTGCAGCAACACGCCCAGTGCCAACAGTGAACTCGCCGCGATGTGCAACTTGGACCACGCAGCCAGCCAGAACCAATCGCTCAACAGGGGTGCCAAGGTGAACCAGCCAAATACGTCGATTGGCCCGTCCATCATCAGCACGCCGGACAACAGCACCACGGCCGTCACCCAATAAAGGCCTTCATGGACCAGGTGGGCGATCAACTGCCCGGCGGGGTCATCATGTACAGCGCCTGGCCTGGGTTTAAACAGGCGAACCAGCCAGCGAACCAGGAACAGGGGAATGAAAAGGGACGTCAGGCTGACGTTGACGAAGCCAACGAGGCTGGCAGTAGTGGGCTCAACATCGAAAATTGCAACGTAAAAGCCACTGACCAGCGCCCAAACAATCACCACGGCAGAGACCCAGTGCAACAGCACCTGCTGCCAGCAATACTTGTGTTCATGCATTGAAAGTACCCAGGCTGGCCTGGCAGCCCATCACGGGCTGCCAGGCCAACTCCTTTATCGCTTGATCCAGGCGTCTTGCCAGTGGCTGCCTACACCAGGCTCATACTGCGTGGCACTTTCCGAATAGGTCTTGCACCAGCCTTCGTAGGGGAACGGCTTGCATTCAAAGACGTCGCCGGTCTTGGGCTGCAGGACCCGCGTGCCGGCTTTATAGCTGGCGATCGACTGCGGAAATTCGAAGTCGTAGCCTTCGCTGCCTGCGGCTTTCAACTGAACCGTGCGCTCTTCCTGCAGCAGTACGCGACCGCTTTGGTTGACGCCTACGACCTTGAGCAGGTGCTCGCCTGCGGTACTTTCGACCGGTACTGCAACTGGGCTGGTAGTGGCATCGACGTCCTGCTCAACGAAGCCGACCTGCTGATTGGCGGCGTCAAACAGGCGAGTAGTGAGCTGCAACTGACGGTTGGTCATGACGGTGAAGTCCAGGATGGTCTTGCCGTCGGCCAGGGTATAGTCAGGCTTGAGACCATGCAGGTGAAGGTAGCTATCGTCCACCGGTGCCCCTTCGATCTCCAGTTGATAGCTCGTGATTTCGGTTTCTGGTTTGGCGTAGATGTTATTGATGCCCGGCATCGGCTTGATGTTGCCTTCGCTACCGATTCGGCCGGCTTGTACTAGGTTCTGAGTCTCATTGATGCGCTTGGCGAGCTTGAGCGACCAGTTATCCTTTTTGGCCTCCTCGGCATGTTCAATGTCAATGCTGACGCTGTACTGCGGGCTTTCCGACGTACCCAAGAAGGCGCGGGCCTTGACCTTGTCGCCGACCTGCAAGTGCCGATTTGGATGGATGCTGCCTACTTGCGGCCATTCTGGCGCGGGTCCGCCCTCGGCCTGGATATCCACGTCCATGACGTCATGGAAAGCAGCTGCGGTGTCGTCAATGGTCCAGAGACCCAGAATAACGTGATGCCCGGTGCGGTCAGCCGGCAGCGTGCACTGATGCTTTTCAAGGGCCGGGCCTGTCATGGGCTGGCCTTCTCCCCGAGCAGGTTTGCCTTGGCCATCGACTTCACAGAATGGCGTTAACTCGAATGCCTCGCGGCTCAACGCCACGTTCGGATTCCAGTCGGGTTTGGTGATGAAGTATTCCCACTTAGTGGTTTTATGCCCAACTGCGTAGTACCAGTCGAACGCGACTTGCCTATCTCGAATGGGCGTCAAATGCCAACGGCCGGCCGTTTGCTCATCGAGCAGGGCAAAACTGGTGAGCTCACCGCTCGCAATCTTACCGTCGGCGGGCCCGCGTTGCGGGAAGCCTTTAGGCCCTTCACCGACAGATTGCGGCTCGTACATGGCTGGACCACAGCCACTGTTCAAGCCCGATTGACAGGCGTACGCGCGGGAGGGTGGATTAGAGGTATAGCCATGGGCATTGGCCAGTTGAGCATGCAGGCCAGCCCCAGCAATAGCCACCCACACACTGCTAACGACGAGTGTTCGCAGCTTGTTTCTTGTATTCATCAGGCACTCCGGACGCTTGGTAGAGCAGTCAGGAGCGGCAACTCCCGACAGACGTGCCAAAGTCTAAAGACGCGTCCGGCACCGATATGTAGGAATAAGCTAGCGAACTAGTCAGTTTGTTCTTGCTGATTCAATTAACAATTTCTACCAGGTCGACATCCACTTCCCGGCTCATCAGGTGTTTTTCCACCTCACCGGTGATTTTGACCTTGGTCTTTTCATTGAACGGAGTAGCCGGCAAGTCTTCATTGTCGATCTCGACGGTAATCGTGCCGCTGTTGTCCTTGAACTCGTACTTATCGTCGTTGTTGATCTTCTTGGTCACATACCCCTGCAGCACCACCGGCGTGTCATCGGCGGCGTCCTTGGCAGCGGCCACGGTGGTCACCGGCTGGGCGCCCGGGCCGGTGTAGCCCGCTGCCAGTGCGGCGGTGCTGAACAAAGGGGCGAGGATCAGGGCGAGGTAACGGGCTTTCATAAGATCAGGTCCTGTTTCGGTTTCGATGGGACCAGATTAACGACGATCGCTGAATTGAAACTTAATACAAAAAACCCGGCATCAAGGCCGGGTTTTTTGTGCAGTGCATCAAATCACTGGTGGTATTGCGCTGACAACTCGTGCACGGCATTGATGAACGCACCGGCGTGCGCGGGGTCGACTTCCGGGGTAATACCGTGCCCCAGGTTGAACACATGGCCGGTACCCTTGCCATAGCTGGCCAGAATACGCGCCACTTCCTTGCGGATGGCTTCGGGCTTGGCGTACAGCACGGTCGGGTCCATGTTGCCTTGCAGCGCAACCTTGTCGCCGACACGGCGGCGGGCATCGCCGATCTCGCAGGTCCAGTCCAGGCCCAGTGCATCGGCACCGGCTTCAGCGATGCTTTCCAGCCACATGCCGCCGTTTTTGGTGAACAGAATGACCGGCACCTTGCGCCCGTCGTGCTCGCGGATCAGCCCGCTGACGATCTTGCGCATGTAGGCCAAGGAAAACTCTTGGTACGCCGCCGCCGACAGGTTGCCGCCCCAGGTGTCGAAGATCTGCACAGCCTGGGCACCGGCCAGAATCTGGCCGTTGAGGTAGCTGGTGACCGACTGGGCCAGCTTGTCCAGCAACAGGTGCAGGGCTTGCGGGTTGTCGTAGGCCATGGCCTTGGTCTTGCGGAAGTCCTTGGACGAACCGCCTTCGACCATGTAAGTGGCCAAGGTCCATGGGCTGCCCGAGAAGCCGATCAGCGGTACACGGCCGTTGAGCTCGCGACGGATGGTGCTGACGGCATCCATCACATAGCCCAGGTCTTTCTGCGGATCAGGGATCGGCAGTGCCTCGATGTCGGCCGGGGTGCTGATCACTTTCTTGAAGCGCGGGCCTTCGCCGGTTTCGAAATACAGGCCAAGGCCCATGGCATCGGGGATGGTGAGGATGTCCGAGAACAGGATCGCCGCGTCCAGCGGGTAGCGGTCCAGCGGCTGCAGGGTGACCTCGCAGGCGAACTGCGGGTTCATGCACAGGCTCATGAAGTCACCGGCCTTGGCACGGCTGGCGCGGTACTCCGGCAGGTAACGGCCAGCCTGGCGCATCATCCAGACCGGGGTGACGTCTACGGGTTGCTTGAGCAGTGCACGCAGGAAACGATCGTTCTTCAGGGCAGTCATGTCGGCATCCGGCAAAAAAGTGCGGGCATTTTCTCAGACGCCAGCACAAAAGGCACGGCCAAGGCCATGCGTTTTGTCTATTGGGTGCCTTGGATCAAGCAATTTTGTATACAAAACGCTACAGCCTGGAGGAACCTGGGGCCGCTTCGCGGCCCTTTCGCGACACAAGGCCGCTCCTACACCGGAAACGCGATTCCCTGTAGTAGCGGCCTTGTGTCGCGAAAGGGCTGCGAAGCAGCCCCAGCATTCAATCAGACTTCCAGGTAATCCAGGATACCTTCAGCGGCCGTGCGGCCTTCGAAAATGGCCGTTACCACCAAATCCGAACCCCGCACCATGTCGCCGCCCGCAAAGATTTTCGGGTTGCTGGTCTGGTGCTTGAACTTGCCCTTTTCCGGCGCAACAACGCGACCCTGGCTGTCCATCTGAATGCCAAACTGGTCGAACCACGGCGCTGGGCTCGGGCGGAAACCGAAGGCGATCACCACGGCATCGGCCGGCAGGATCTCTTCAGAACCCGGGATCGGCTCAGGGCTGCGGCGGCCACGGGCGTCCGGCTCGCCGAGACGGGTCTCGACCACCTTAACGCCTTCGACCTTGTCTTCACCGACAATGGCGATCGGCTGGCGGTTGTAGAGGAACTTCACGCCCTCTTCCTTGGCGTTCTTCACCTCTTTGCGCGAACCCGGCATGTTGGCCTCGTCACGACGATAAGCACAGGTCACCGACTTGGCGCCCTGGCGGATCGAAGTGCGGTTGCAGTCCATCGCGGTGTCACCACCGCCCAGCACCACGACCTTCTTGCCCTGCATATCGACGAAATCTTCCGGCGACTTCTCGAAGCCCAGGTTGCGGTTGACGTTGGCGATCAGGAAGTCCAGCGCGTCATGCACGCCCGGCAGGTCCTCGCCCGGGAAGCCGCCCTTCATGTAGGTGTAAGTGCCCATGCCCATGAACACCGCGTCGTACTCGGCCAGCAGCTGCTCCATGGTGATGTCGGTGCCCACCTCGGTGTTCAGGCGGAACTCGATGCCCATGCCGGTGAAGACTTCGCGGCGGTTGCTCAGCACGGTCTTTTCCAGCTTGAACTCGGGGATACCGAAGGTCAGCAGGCCACCGATTTCCGGGTTCTTGTCGAACACCACCGGGGTCACGCCGGCGCGCACCAGCACGTCGGCACAGCCCAGGCCCGCCGGGCCGGCACCGATGATGGCGACACGCTTGCCAGTCGGCTTGACCTTGGACATGTCTGGGCGCCAGCCCATGGCGAAAGCGGTGTCGGTGATGTACTTCTCCACCGAGCCAATGGTCACCGCGCCAAAACCGTCGTTCAGGGTGCAGGCACCCTCGCACAGGCGGTCCTGCGGGCAAACACGGCCGCACACTTCAGGCAGGGTGTTGGTTTGGTGCGACAGCTCTGCCGCCGCCAGGATGTTGCCCTCGGACACCAGCTTCAACCAGTTGGGGATGAAGTTGTGCACCGGGCACTTCCATTCGCAATACGGGTTACCGCAGCCCAGGCAGCGGTGTGCCTGCTCCACGGACTGCTGCGGCTTGAAGGGTTCGTAGATCTCGACGAACTCTTTCTTGCGCTGGCGCAGCAGCTTTTTCTTTGGGTCTTTACGCCCCACTTCGATGAACTGGAAGTCGTTGCTCAGACGTTCAGCCATTTTTCAAAACCTCTTTACCGCAGTCGCAAGCTACAAGCCGCAAGCTGCAAGTCGATCACTTGGGTCCGGCAAACCTCGCACTGCGTTTACTCGCAGCTTGAGGCTTGCCACTTGCAGCTGTTGTTACTGCGGGTTGGCACGGGTGCTGGACAGCAACTGCTTGAGGTTGGCCGCCTTCGGCTTGACCAGCCAGAAGCGCCGCACGTAGTCGTCCAGGTTTTCCGAGAGCTCACGCCCCCACTCGCTGCCGGTCTCGTCCACGTATTCGCCAAGGACGCGCGCCAGGTGGCTGCGGTACGCCTCCATCGCTTCACCACTGATGCGCTGGATTTCCACCAGTTCATGGTTGAGCTTGTCGACGAAGCTGTTGTCCATGTCGAGCACGTAGGCGAAGCCGCCGGTCATGCCAGAGCCGAAGTTGTAACCGGTCTTGCCCAGGACGCAGACAAAGCCGCCGGTCATGTATTCACAGCAGTGATCGCCAGTGCCCTCGACAACAGCGTGGGCGCCAGAGTTACGCACAGCGAAGCGCTCGCCAGCGGTACCGGCGGCGAACAGCTTGCCGCCAGTAGCACCGTACAGGCAGGTGTTGCCGACGATGGCGCTGTGCTGGGTTTCGAACGGGCTGCCGGCAGGTGGCACGATGGTGACCTTGCCACCGGTCATGCCTTTGCCGACGTAGTCGTTGGCGTCGCCTTCCAGGTGCAGGTTCAGGCCACCGGCGTTCCACACGCCGAAGCTCTGGCCCGCCGTACCCCTGAAGCGGAAGGTGATCGGCGCAGCGGCCATGCCCTGGTTGCCGTGCAAGCGGGCGATCTCACCCGAAATGCGCGCACCGATGGAGCGGTCGCAGTTGCAGATGTCGAGGCTGAACTCGCCACCGGATTGGTCGCGGATCGCCGGCATGGCCATTTCGACCATCTTCTCGGCCAGCTCGCCCTTGTCGAACGGCGGGTTCTTGTCGACTTCGCAGAACTGCGGCTTGTCCGCCGGAATGTGCGAACTGCCCAGCAGCGGCGACAGGTCCAGGTACTGCTGGCGCTCGGTGTCGCCTGGCAGGATGTCGAGCAGGTCGGTACGGCCGATCAGCTCGCCCAGGCTGCGCACACCCAGTTTTGCCAGCCACTCGCGGGTCTCTTCGGCGACGAAGGTGAAGAAGTTGATCACCATGTCGACGGTGCCGATGTAGTGGTCCTTGCGCAGCTTGTCGTTCTGGGTGGCGACGCCGGTGGCGCAGTTGTTCAGGTGGCAGATGCGCAGGTATTTGCAGCCCAGGGCGATCATCGGCGCGGTGCCGAAGCCGAAGCTCTCGGCGCCGAGGATGGCCGCCTTGATCACATCGAGGCCGGTTTTCAGGCCACCGTCAGTCTGCACCCGCACCTTGCCGCGCAGGTCGTTGCCGCGCAGGGTCTGGTGGGTTTCGGCAAGGCCGAGCTCCCACGGTGCGCCCGCGTACTTGATGGAGGTCAGTGGCGAAGCACCGGTACCGCCGTCGTAGCCCGAGATGGTGATCAGGTCGGCGTAGGCCTTGGCCACGCCCGCAGCGATGGTACCAACGCCTGCTTCAGCCACCAGTTTGACCGAGACCAGCGCCTGCGGGTTGACCTGCTTGAGGTCGTAGATCAGCTGGGCCAGGTCTTCGATCGAGTAGATGTCGTGGTGCGGCGGTGGCGAGATCAGGGTCACGCCTGGTACCGCGTAGCGCAGCTTGGCGATCAGGCCGTTGACCTTACCGCCTGGCAGTTGGCCGCCCTCACCCGGCTTGGCGCCCTGGGCTACCTTGATCTGCAGCACTTCGGCGTTGACCAGGTATTCCGGGGTCACGCCAAAGCGGCCGGTGGCCACCTGCTTGATCTTGGAGCTGCGCACGGTGCCGTAGCGCGACGGGTCTTCACCGCCCTCGCCCGAGTTGGAACGCGCGCCCAGGCGGTTCATGGCTTCGGCCAGCGCCTCGTGGGCTTCTGGCGACAAGGCACCCAGCGAGATACCGGCGGAATCGAAGCGCTTGAGGATGGCCTCCAACGGTTCGATCTGCTCGATCGCCAGCGGCTGATCGGCCACTTTAACCTTCAGCAGGTCGCGGATCATCGACACCGGGCGCTGGTCGACCAGCGAGGTGTATTCCTTGAACTTGGCGTAGTCGCCCTGCTGCACAGCCGCCTGCAGGGTGTTGACCACATCCGGGTTGTAGGCGTGGTATTCGCCACCGTGGACGAATTTGAGCAGGCCACCTTGCTGGATCGGCTTGCGCGCACTCCAGGCTTCGGCGGCGAGTAGCTTCTGGTCGCTTTCCAGGTCTTCGAAACGCGCACCCTTGATGCGGCTCGACACGCCCTTGAAGCTCAGGCCGACCACGTCCTCGGCCAGGCCGATGGCTTCGAACAGCTGCGCACCCCGGTACGAAGCGATGGTGGAGATGCCCATCTTGGACAGGATCTTCAGCAGGCCCTTAGAGATGCCTTTGCGGTAATACTTGAACACCTCGTCCAGATCGCCCAGCACTTCGCCGGTACGGATCAGGTCGGCCAGCACTTCATAAGCCAGGTACGGGTAAACAGCCGAGGCACCGAAGCCCAGCAGCACAGCAAAGTGGTGTGGGTCACGGGCTGTAGCGGTTTCGACCAGGATGTTGCTGTCGCACCGCAGGCCCTGCTCGGTCAGGCGGTGGTGTACGGCACCCACGGCGAGCGAAGCGTGCACCGGCAACTTGCCCGGGGCGATATAACGGTCGCTCAGCACCAGCTGGGTCTTGCCGCTGCGCACCGCTTCTTCGGCTTGGTCGGCGATGTTGCGAATGGCCGCTTCCAGGCCGACGCTTTGCTCGTAGTTGAGGTCGATCAGTTGGCGGTCGAAGCCTTCGCGCTCCAGGTTCATCAGCGAGCGCCACTTGGCAGGCGAGATGACCGGCGAGCTGAGGATGACCCGCGAGGCGTGCTCCGGGGACTCCTGGAAGATGTTGCGCTCGGCGCCCAGGCAGATCTCCAGCGACATGACGATCGCTTCGCGCAGCGGGTCGATCGGCGGGTTGGTGACCTGCGCGAACTGCTGGCGGAAGAAGTCATACGGCGAACGCACGCGCTGCGACAGCACAGCCATCGGCGTGTCGTCACCCATCGAGCCGACCGCTTCCTGGCCCTGCTCACCCAGCGGGCGCAGCACCTGGTCACGCTCTTCGAAGGTGACCTGGAACATCTTCATGTATTGCTTGAGCTGGTCAGCATCGTAGCTGGCCGCGCCCTGGTCGTCGGTCAAGGTCGCCTGGATACGCGTGGCGTGCTGACGCAGCCAGCGCTTGTACGGGTGGCGCGACTTCAGACGGTTGTCGATGGCGTCGGTGTCGAGGATCTGGCCGGTTTCGGTGTCCACGGCGAAGATCTGGCCCGGGCCGACACGGCCCTTGGCGATGACGTCTTCTGGCTTGTAGTCCCATACGCCGATTTCCGACGCGATGGTGATGTAGCCATTGGTGGTGGTCACCCAACGCGCCGGGCGCAGGCCGTTACGGTCGAGCAAGCACACCGCGTGGCGGCCTTCGGTCATGACGATGCCGGCCGGGCCATCCCACGGTTCCATGTGCATGGAGTTGTATTCGTAGAAGGCGCGCAGGTCGGCGTCCATGGTCTCGACGTTCTGCCAGGCCGGCGGTACCAGCATGCGCACGCCGCGGAACAGGTCGATGCCACCGGTGACCATCAGCTCGAGCATGTTGTCCATGCTCGACGAATCGGAGCCCACGCGGTTGACCAGCGGGCCGAGCTCTTCAAGGTCTGGGATCTGGTCATTGGCGAACTTGGTGCGACGGGCCATGGCCCAGTTGCGGTTGCCAGTGATGGTGTTGATCTCGCCGTTGTGGGCGAGGAAGCGGAACGGCTGCGCCAGCGGCCATTTCGGCAGGGTATTGGTGGAGAAGCGCTGGTGGAACACGCAGATCGCGGTCTGCAGGCGCTCGTCACCCAGGTCTGGATAGAACGCCGCGAGATCGCGCGGCATCATCAGGCCTTTGTAGATGATGGTCTTGTGCGAGAAGCTGCAGATGTAGTGGTCGGTGTCGTGGGCGTTGGCCACGGACGAGCGACGACGGGCACTGAACAGCTTGATGGCGAATTCCTGATCGCTCAGGCCTTCACCGCCAATGAACACCTGTTCGATCTGCGGCAGGCGCTCCAGCGCCAGGCGACCCAGCACGCGGGTGTCGATTGGGACCTTGCGCCAGCCGACCAGCTTGAGGCCAGCGGCGAGGATCTCGCGGTCCATGTTGGCGCGGGCGGCTTCTGCTTTGACCGGGTCCTGGTTGAAGAACACCATGCCGACGGCGTACTGCTTGGGCAGCTCGACGGCAAACTGTTCCTGGGCCACGGCCCGCAGGAATTGATCGGGCTTCTGCATGAGCAGACCGCAACCGTCACCGGTTTTGCCGTCGGCGTTGATACCGCCGCGGTGGGTCATGCACGTCAGTGCCTGCATGGCGGTTTGCAGAAGGTGGTGACTTGGCTCGCCCGTCATATGGGCGATCAGGCCAAAACCACAGTTGTCCTTGAATTCTTCGGGATGGTACAGACCTGTTTTCATAGACACTTTCTCACCAGGTTCACCTCTCAACGGAGGCAAATCTCTTTTTTAACAACCACTTACCATCCACGCCGATCAAACGCCAGCTTTTTTGCGGTGGTCATGGAAAACCATTGTTGCACAGCGACAGCGATGCCCACAAATTTTCATGTCTCACCATTGAAAATTTATGTCGCAAATTTGAATGTTTTTGCGCCATGCGCCGTGATAGCGGCTTGGCTCGAGTCTGAAGCGTTTCAGCCATGACTGCAAGAGAGGCTTGTGGCCGGCAGCCTGGGACAGAAAAGCCTGCCGCGCTCGGGCGCAGCAGGCTAGTCGAAAGCTAGAATTCGCTCAGCAACTGGGCGGCGGGGTGGTGCCGCCCGGCAGGTATCAGCGGGCCGTGGCCAGCTCTTGTTGGACGCTGGCGACGGTACGTGGCCAAGGTTTACCAGCCTGGACCTTCGCTGGCAAGTTCTTGATTGCCGCAACCGCTGCATCACGGTTGGCGAAGCTGCCGTAAGTCACGACATACAGCGGCTTGCCCTGCAGGTTTTTCTTGAAGTAGCGATAGTCGCCACCCTGGGCTTTGACGAACGCCTGGGCCGAGGCTTCGGAGCTGGTGCCGAGGATCTGCACCACGTAATTGCCCGGTTTCTGGCCTGCATACCAGCCCCCACCGCTGCTGCCGGTAGCCGCAGGCTTCTCGACAGGCTTGGCGGCTGGCTTGGCTGAGGCGACCTGGGTTGGGGCAGGTACAGGCTTGGCGGGTGCAACCGGTTTTGCAGGCTGGGTTGCGACCGGTTTTGGTGCAGGCGCAACCGGCTGAACCGGTGCGCTGGCAGTCGGCTTCGACAGCGTCGGGGCCGGGCCGGCAGGCACGCCTTGCGGCGGCGCGATGGTGGTCACGGTCGGCGGGTTGCCAGGCTGCAGCGCGGTATTGCCGGCCGGGCTGCCCTCTTCGCCATCCCCCATGCCAGCGGCCTGGGCCAATGGTTCGCGCATTACCGGCTGCGACTGCCCTACCAGCGGCAGTGGCATCGGCTGCGACGAGCCGGAGAACTCGATGGCCGGGTTGCCATTATTGGCCTGGGCGGCGCCCGGCTGGCCTTCACCTAATGGCAACTGAGCCTGGGCGGCCGGCGCCTCGGCAGGTGCCTTGTCGCCTTTCTTGGGCATGAGAACCGCGGCAGCAACGGCGACCACGACCACAGCGGACAGCGCGAGCACATGTTTCTTAGGCATTTTCAACCCCATGGATGGTCGCTTGGCCGTCGAACGGCTGGCGATCATGGCTTCGATCAAAGTGTCACGGGCGACCTGGTTGATTGTGCCAGGCCAACCGTCGGAGTGTTCATGGATATCGACGATCTGTTCGCGGGTGAACACCTCGATGCCCCGGCCGGCGCCATCCAGACGCTGCTCCAGGTACTCGCGGGTCTCCTCCTCGCTGTAGGGGGCGAGCTCGATAACGTGGAAACGCTCTTCCTCGATACTCAGCTCATCCAACCCGGCAATCAGCGACGGCTCACCGAACAGGAACACGTGCGGGCGCCCTTCCGGAACACCCGCCGCCAGCTCCAGCAACGCTTGGAGTGCCGACTCGTCGAGTTGTTCCGCATCGTCCACCAGCAAATAGACTTCCTGCCCGGTCAGCGCCAGTTGCACCACCTTCGACAGTATGGCCTGGACCTCAGGCTGGGCGACCTCAAGCGACTGCGCGACCTGGGCGAGCACGCTGGCCGCATCGCTGGCGCCGCGGGCAGAAACCACCACGCTCTGCACCGATTGCTTGTTGGTACTGGCCACCAGGGCCTGGCGCAGCAAGGTCTTGCCGCTGCCCAAGGGGCCGGTGACCACCAGCATCAGCTGGCTGTAACGGGCCAGGTGATGCAGCTGGCCCAGCACAGGCTTGCGCTGTGCCGGGAAGAATTTGAAGCCGGGCACGCGGGGCGCGAACGGATCGTGGCTCAACTGGTAATGGTCGAGAAAGGCCTCATCGGCATGCAAACTGGTCATTGCGCTGTCACAACCTCAAAGCTGGGCCACGATCGCGCGGTAATCCGCCGACAGCGTGGCCTGAAGAATCTCTTTCGGATAGTCGTCGGTGATCACGGCCTCGCCCATCCGGCGCAACAGCACCAGACGCAGACGCCCGTCGAGCACCTTCTTGTCGACCGCCATGTGCTCCATGAAATGCGCCGGGGTCATTTCCTGTGGTGGCACCACCGGCAAACCTGCATCCTGCAACAGGCGGATTCCGCGATCGCGCTCGGCCTGGTCGATCCAGCCGAGTCGCATGGACATTTCCAGGGCCATCACCGTGCCCGCCGACACGGCTTCGCCGTGCAGCCAGACGCCGTAGCCCATATGGGTTTCGATGGCATGGCCGAAGGTATGCCCAAGGTTCAGGGTCGCCCGCACGCCAGATTCGCGCTCATCGGCACCGACCACCGCAGCCTTGGCTGCACAGGAACGGCGGATGGCTTCGGTCAGGGCCGTGGCGTCCAGGGCACGCAGGGCCTGCATATTGTCCTCAAGCCAAGCGAGGAACGGCTTGTCGCAGATCAGGCCGTACTTGATCACTTCGGCCAGGCCTGCGGACAGCTCACGTGCCGGCAGGGTCTTGAGGCTAGTGGTGTCGATCAGCACCGCGTTGGGCTGATAGAAGGCACCGACCATGTTCTTGCCCAGGGGGTGGTTGATGCCGGTCTTGCCGCCAACCGAGGAGTCGACCTGGGACAACAGGGTGGTCGGCACCTGGATGAAATCGACGCCGCGCTGGTAGCAGGCAGCGGCAAAGCCAGCCATGTCGCCAATCACACCGCCGCCAAGGGCCACCACGGTGGTACGACGGTCGTGCCGGGCAGTGAGCAGGCCATCGAAGATCAATTGCAGCGTTTCCCAGTTCTTGTGGGCTTCGCCGTCAGGCAACACCACGGGCAGCACCGAATAGGCACCCAGGGTCTTGGCCAGGCGTTCGAGGTACAGAGGCGCGACGGTTACGTTGGAAACGATGGCGACCTGCCGCCCGGCAATGTGCGGCGCCAGCAACTCGGGCTGGTCCAGCAGGCCTTCGCCAATGTAGATCGGGTAGCTACGCTCGCCCAGGTCGACCTTTAGTGTCTGCATGTATCCCCACAATGTACTTGGGCGCGGCGCCGCTTGGGCGACGCACGCGGTAAGTTGAACCTCGCCTCGGCGCTGGTGGCCGAGAATAGTCCCGGCTTATCGGGGCGGCAACTGCTGCAAGCGTTCGAGAATATCGATCACCACCATGCGCGGCGGCCGCTCGTCGGTTTCAACGACCAGGTCGGCGATCTCGCGGTAGAGCGGATCACGCGCTTCGAGCAGGGCGCGAAGGGTCGCTTCCGGGTTGGCGGTACGCAACAGGGGGCGATTGCGATCACGTGCGGTGCGACCGACCTGCTGCTCCACCGAAGCATGCAAGTAGATCACCCGGCCGCCCTGGCGCAACGCCTGACGGTTGGCATCGCGCATTACCGCGCCGCCGCCGGTGGCCAGGACCACGCCGTCGAGCCCGCAGAGCTCGGCGATCATCGCCTGTTCACGGTCACGGAAGCCCGGCTCGCCTTCCTTGTCGAAGATCCACGGGATGTTGGCGCCGCATCGCAGTTCGATTTCCTTGTCGGAATCTTTGAACAGCAGGCGCAGCTCTTTGGCCAATAGGCGTCCAATGGTGCTTTTACCAGCGCCCATTGGCCCCACAAGTATCAAATTTCGCACAGAATCAACGACTCACAGCAATCGCCTGGTCACTCATGATACGCGGAGTCAGGAAGACCAGCAGCTCGGATTTTTTCTCTTGTAATACATCGCGTCGAAACAGCCGCCCAACATACGGCAGATCGCCGAAAAATGGCACCTTGTCGACCACATTGTTTTGCGTGGTCGAGTAGACGCCACCGATCACGATCGTTTCGCCGTCCGCCACGCGAACCTTGGCATTGACCTCGTTCTTGCGGATCGGCGGTACGTTGTTCAAGGCATTGACGTAATCAGGCTCGTCCTTGGTCACCCTGACCGTCATGATGACCTTGTTGTCCGGGGTAATCTGCGGGGTGACTTCAAGCGACAGGGACGCTTCGCGAAACGACACGGACGTGGCGCCGCTCTTGCTGGTTTCCTGGTAAGGCACCTCGGTACCTTTGAGGATCCTGGCCGTTTCCTTGTCGGCCGTGACCACCTTGGGCTGCGAAATGATTTCGCCATTGCCGCTCTTTTCCATGGCGCTGAGCTCAAGGTCCAGCAGGATGCCGCCACGCAGCAGGCCCAGGCCGACACTGGAGCCGGCACGCTCCACCCCAAGGTCGACGAACAGCTCCTTGCCTGGCCTTACGTTCTCACCGTACAAGGGCCCACCCCAACGCACCCCAAGGCTCTTTTCGTAATCGACATTGGCCTCGACGATACGTGCCTCAATGGCCACCTGACGCACCGGCACATCCAGCTGCGCCACCAGGTGGCGCAGCTCGGCAAGGCGGTCAGCCGGCTGGTAGGCCACCAGGGTATTGGTGCGCGCATCAACGCTCAAACTGCCGCGCCCGGTGAGGATGCCGTCGTCCGCCAGGGTTGCCAGCAACAGCTCCGCGAGCTCGGAGGCTACGGCATGGTGGATCGGCATGAGTTCACGCTGCAGCGGTTGCAATTGCGCATCCAGTGCCTGGCCTAGCCGGGCATCGAGCGATTGCCCAGCAAGCTCCGCCGCCGGCGCCACCAATAGCACGCTGCCCTCCTCGCGGCGGGCCAGGCCCTTGCTGCGCAGCACCAGGTCCAGCGCCTGTTCCCAGGGCACATCCTGAAGCCGCAAGGTGATATTGCCCTGCACCGAATCGCTGGCGACCAGGTTCACGCCGGCATGGTCTGCCAGCACCTGCAATACGGCGCGCACCTGCACATCTTGAAAGTTCAGCGACAGTGGCTCACCCCGAGTGGGCGCTGCCGTTGCCAGCGGGATCGACAAGACGAACGCCGCCGTCCCTATCCATAGCCTTTTCATCCTTGTCCATGACCTCCTTGTCTAGGGGTTTTCGGAGGGTGAGTACGGCTGTGCGCTCATGCCATGCACGCGCCACGAACCACCGCTCGCGCACGTCGACCCGCTGCTCGTCGATGTGCACGACAACACCCTCATCGCGCCCGAGCCGGTCGCCCAGGCGCACGCGATACAACTGGCCTGCAGACAACAACAGCGCTTCATGCGCGCCACCTTGCGCCAGGCTCCCAACCATTTCCAACTGCGCCAAAGGCACACGGCCCAATTCGCCAGGTGCCACGCTCGCCGGGGCTGCGGAGAACAGATCGACCAACGGCGGCACGGCCACTGCCCGAGCGGGCAAATGCGCCAATGAATCAACGGCCGGCGCCGCTGCATCGGCATGATGCGCGTGAACCCTTAGACGCAAGCGCAACAGCCCTGGCCGCCCATCGACTTCGTTTATGCTCAAGTCACCGACACGCAGCAGCCGCAGTTGGCCAAGCCATTCGTCCAACCACAGGCGCAGTGCTGCATACCGGCCCACCACCTGAACATCGAGGGGGATGGTTCGGTAGTGCGCCTGCTCCACCGCCTCATGCACATCGAGCCGCTCGAACAGCAGGCCAAATTCATGCCCTGAGGCGGCAAGCGAATCGAGCAGGTCACTCATGCCCTCGCCTGCGGCCAGACGCCACCGGGCAAGCTGCAGCGCCTGCTGTGCGGCGGCCAGCGCATCGCGCATGCGTGCCAGCTCCCGCACCTGGGCTGCCTTGGCCGAATGCTCCTCGTTCAACCGCTCATGCTGCGCATTCACTTGCCCTTGGGCGTGCCGCAACTCCGGCAGGCGCAGCCCACACCCCAGCGCCAGTACCAACACACCCAGACCGACTGAAGCGCCCCACCTGAAGCAAGCGGAACGTTCGGCCATGCCTTGCCAGCTCACCCACCAGGCTGCATTCACGACCAAAACGCCGACACACGCGCTGTCAGGACAAACTCATCGCCCGAAGGCAGGTGCTTCACATGCTTGAGCTCCAGGCCTTGCAGTACAGCGGACCGCTCGAGGTCGCGCATGAACTGAGCGACCACGGCACCGGACGCGGCCTGGCCGGTCACCTGCAAACGACCGCCTGCCAACGTGAGCTCAGTGAGCTGCAGACCAGCAGGCAACGCTGCCTCCAGGTCGCTAAGCAACGCGGGGAATACACCTTGATCGGCACGCAGGCTGGCCAACACCGCAGCGTGTGCCTGGGCAGCATCAAGGGCGGCACGCACTTCAGCGTGCTGCTCCAATTGTTCATCTAACAGCGCAACGGCGGATTGACGGCTAACAGTGCTCAACCCTTGCTGCTGCGCGCGTTGGCGAGCCAGTTGATCGATCAGCATCACGGCGCACAGCGCGAGCGCCGCACTGCCGAGCAACATCCACTGAAAGCGCCGAAGCAATGACCGACGCTGCCGCTCGCGCCAGGGCAAAAGGTTCAGACGCATCATGGCTGCATGCCTCCGAGCGCCAAGGCGCATGCCAAGAGCATCTCGCCCCCACCAGGCTCCAACCCCACAATAGAAGGCAGGGGCCGACAGGGCAGCTTCACCTCTGCACTCAGGTTATCCAGCCACGCTTGCTCGATCGGTGAACTGCCGGCGACCAGCACGCATTCCAGTTGACTGTCGTCGCCCAAAAGCGCCGGCCATTGGCCAAATGCTTGGCCAAGGTGCACTTCGCGGCGCTGCGCGGGCATGCCCTGCCGCCAACAGTGCAGCGTCGCGCCTTGCGCTTCGATGCGCAGCAATGCCGAACCCGCAAGCGCGCCCTGCGGCAACATCCGCCGCAACGCGATACTGTCGACCTCCATCGCTTCGGCCTGCAGCCCAGCCGCTTCAAGCAGCTCTTCAACGGGCTCCAGCGCACGCTGGCGACAGGCAGCCACCATGACATCCTGGCAATCGGCCTGGGCCTTGGAGGCCCCGAGCGTCTGAAAGTCCAGCGCCAGATCATCAAGCGGAAATGGAAACAGGTGATCCGCATCAGCCAGCAGTTGCGCCTCGATATCAACTTCACTCAGGCCAGCCGGCAGTTGGCACACCTTGCAGATCACCTGATTTGCCGGCAGCGCCACCGCGACGCGCCGCTGCCGACTGCCGCTGCGCCTGCAGGCACGGCGCAACGCAGCCACTAGCCGGGCAGGGTCGGTCGCCCAATCAGCCCCACTGTACGGTTCATACGGCTCGTGCGCCCAGGCCGCGACCTGGCAACGCCCCTTGCGTCGCTGCAGCTGCACAATCCGAACGGAGTCGGGGGCGATTTCCACCCCCAAGAGTGAACCGGCATCCATGCCGAAACGTCCAAGCATCGCTGTTCCTTTGCTGTATGCCGCAAACCCGCGTCAGCGCTAGGCCTCAGCGGCCAAACGGTTCGACGGGCCACCTGGCCGGTCACCCGGCAAGGCGAAAAAATGCTTATAATGCCCAGCGTTTTTGGTCCGCCGGACCCGTACGCAATTCACTTATCAACCTGGACGCCCAAAAGCCTTGATACGTCTGCTGAAGTTCTTCTGGTGGTCTTCCGTCGCAGTCATTAGCGCGCTCGTACTCGGTGTGAGCGGTGCGTTTCTGTATCTTAGCCCTAGCCTGCCCTCGGTCGAGTCCCTCAGAAGCATCCAGTTGCAGATCCCCCTCAGGGTGTACAGCAGCGACGGCAAGCTGATTGCCGAATTCGGCGAAATGCGCCGCTCGCCGATCCGTTTCGCGGAAATCCCCCCACAATTCATCCAGGCGCTTCTGTCAGCCGAGGACGACAATTTCCTCAACCACTACGGTGTTGACCCCAGCAGCCTGATGCGCGCCGCGACTCAGCTGGTAAAAACCGGCCATATCCAGACGGGTGGCAGCACCATCACCATGCAGGTGGCGAAGAACTTCTTCCTCACCAGCGAGCGCAGCTTTTCGCGCAAGACCAACGAGATTCTGCTGGCCCTGCAGATCGAGCGTGAGCTGACCAAGGACGAAATCCTTGAGCTGTACGTGAACAAGATCTACCTGGGCAACCGGGCGTACGGCATCGATGCCGCCGCACAGGTTTATTACGGCAAGTCGATCCGCGACGTGAGCCTGGCGCAAATGGCGATGATCGCCGGCCTGCCCAAGGCACCTTCGCGCTTCAACCCGCTGGCCAACCCGGTGCGCGCAAAAGAGCGTCGCGACTGGATCCTTGGCCGCATGTACAAGCTCGGCAAGATTGACCAGGCCAGCTACCAGGCCGCCCTGGCCGAGCCGCTCAACGCCAGCTATCACGTGCCGACACCTGAGGTGAATGCCCCGTACGTCGCCGAGATGGCCCGCGCCGAGATGGTCGGGCGTTATGGCAGCGATGCCTACACCGAGGGCTTCCGCGTCACTACCACGGTGCCGAGCGACATGCAGGAGATGGCCAACAAAGCCATCCTCACGGGCCTTTCCGATTACGATGAACGCCACGGCTACCGCGGCCCCGAGGCACGCTTCCCGGGCAAGACCCACGCGGCCTGGCTGCTGGAGCTGAGCAAGCAGCGCACCCTGGGCGGCCTTGAGCCGGCCATCGTCACCCAGGTCGACAAGACCGACCTCAAGGTGCTGACCCGCAGCGGCCAGGAAGAAACCGTCGCCTGGGACACCATGAAGTGGGCGCGCCCGTTCCTCAATAGCAATTCCCAGGGCCGCGCACCGCAAAGCCCCGCCGATGTTGCCCAGGTAGGTGACCTGGTGCGCCTGCAGCGCCTGGACGACGGCAAGCTCAAGTTCAGCCAGGTGCCGGGCGCACAAAGCGCGCTGGTCACCCTCGACCCATACAACGGCGCCATTCGTGCCCTGGTAGGCGGCTTCTCGTTCGAGCAAAGCAACTACAACCGTGCCATGCAGGCCAAGCGCCAACCTGGCTCGAGCTTCAAGCCCTTCATCTATAGCGCGGCGCTCGACAGCGGCTACACCGCGGCCAGCCTGGTCAACGATGCACCGATCGTGTTCGTCGACGAGTACCTGGACAAGGTCTGGCGGCCGAAGAACGACACCAACACCTTCCTCGGCCCAATCCGCATGCGCGAGGCGCTGTACAAGTCGCGCAACCTGGTATCGATCCGCCTGCTGCAGGCCATGGGCGTCGACCGCACCATCGACTACATCGCCAAGTTCGGCTTCAACAAGCAGGATTTGCCGCGCAACCTGTCGCTGGCACTGGGCACCGCAACCCTCACGCCGATGGAAATCGCCACGGGCTGGAGCACCTTTGCCAACGGCGGTTACAAGATCACCCCGTACTTGATCGACCGCATCGAGAGCCGCAGCGGCGAGACCCTGTTCACCGCCAACCCGCCCCGCGTGCCGCAAGGCGCCCAGGACCAGGCAGGCCTTGCCGCGCCAGAGCAGCCGATCAGCACCGCAGCCATGCCGGGCGAGGCGCCGGCCGCCTTTGGCCAGGTCACGCCAGCACCGCAAACACCGGCAGTGGCGGAGCAGATCATCGACGGCCGCACCACGTACATCCTCACCAGCATGCTGCAGGATGTCATCAAACGGGGCACTGGCCGCCGTGCGCTGGCCCTGGGCCGCACGGACCTGGCCGGCAAGACCGGTACCACCAACGAGTCCAAGGATGCCTGGTTCTCCGGCTACAACGCCGATTACGTGACCACGGTATGGGTCGGCTTCGACCAACCCGAGACCCTGGGCCGCCGCGAGTACGGGGGCACTGCGGCGCTGCCGATCTGGATGAGTTTCATGGGCGCCGCCCTCAAGGACAAACCCAACCACGTACCGGCTGAGCCGGAAGGCATCCTCAGCCTGCGTGTCGACCCGGTCAGCGGCCGCGCGGCCTCGCCGGGTACGCCGAACGCCTACTTCGAGCTGTTCAAGGCCGAAGACTCGCCACCGTCGGGGGATGAACTGGGCAACGGCGCGGCACCGGGAAGCCCGCTGCCAGCAGACGAAGCAGCGCCGATGGACCTGTTCTGACCCCTGACAGGCTAGCGCCGCCTGTGTAGGAGCGGCCTTGTGTCGCGATGGGCTGCGCAGCAGCCCCTTGCGAGACCTTCTGCTGTCGAGATCCTGGGGCCGCTGCGCAGCCCATCGCGACACAAGGCCGCTCCTACAGGGATCTACGCTGCCGAGAAACGCACAATAAAAAGCCCCGGCTCATACGAGCCGGGGCTTTTTTGTGTCACTTACGGCAATCAGCCGTTGAACACTTCATCCACGCTGTTCAGCGGGTAGTGCTTCGGATACGGCAGGGTCGCCACACCGGACTCGATAGCAGCCTTGGCGACAGCATCGGAAACAACGGTGATCAGACGGGCATCCAGAGGCTTCGGAATGATGTACTCACGGCCGAATTCCAGGCCTTCGACGCCGTAGGCTTCGCAAACTTCCTTAGGAACCGGCAGCTTGGCCAGGTCTTTCAGGGCGATGGCGGCGGCAATCTTCATTTCTTCGTTGATGCGCTTGGCACGTACGTCCAGGGCGCCACGGAAGATGAAGGGGAAGCCCAGTACGTTGTTGACCTGGTTCGGGTAGTCGGAACGACCGGTGGCCATGATCACATCGTTACGGGTGGCGTGAGCCAGCTCTGGGGAGATTTCCGGATCGGGGTTCGAGCAAGCGAACACGATCGGGTTGGCCGCCATCGACTTCAGGCCTTCTGCGCTCAGCAGGTTCGGGCCGGACAGGCCAACGAACACGTCAGCGCCGTTCAAGGCATCAGCCAGGGTGCGCTTGTCGGTCGCGTGGGCGAACTGCGCCTTGTACTGGTTCAGGTCGTCGCGGCCAGCGTGGATCACGCCGCTGCGGTCGATCATGTAGATGTTCTCGACCTTGGCACCCATGCTGACCAGCAGCTTCATGCAGGAGATGGCAGCAGCGCCAGCACCCAGGCAAACGATCTTGGCTTCTTCCAGCTTCTTGCCGGCGATTTCCAGGGCGTTGATCATGCCGGCCGCGGTGACGATCGCGGTGCCGTGCTGGTCATCGTGGAAGACCGGGATATCGCACTGCTCGATCAGGGTGCGCTCGATTTCGAAGCACTCTGGAGCCTTGATGTCTTCGAGGTTGATGCCACCGAAGGTGATCGAAATGCGGCGAACGGTGTCGATGAAAGCTTGCGGGCTTTCCGACTCGACTTCGATGTCGAACACGTCGATGCCAGCGAAACGCTTGAACAGAACACCCTTGCCTTCCATGACCGGCTTCGAGGCCAGTGGGCCGAGGTCGCCCAGACCGAGGATGGCAGTACCATCCGAAATCACCGCAACCAGGTTGCCTTTACCGGTGTATTTGTAGGCCAGCTCTGGATCACGGCCGATTTCGCGCACGGGTTCTGCAACACCTGGGCTGTAGGCCAGGGCGAGGTCACGGGCGGTGGCGGTGGGCTTCGAGAGCTCGACGCTCAGTTTCCCCGGACGAGGTTGAGCGTGGTATTCGAGAGCGGCGGTTTTCAGGTCTGACATGGTGGGCATTCCGCTATTTACTGTTCTGACGGACCGCCGAGGATACGCAAAGAGCCGGGGAGTCACAAGACTGGTCGGTCACTTGTGTCAAGGCCTTTAGCCTACGACTTTACGCTATAACCCACGGGGCATACGAATCACAGTGTGTACAATCTAATACCGAAATGTCTACATCTTTTCAGCCTGAAATGCGTTCTAACATGCTCGGATCGGTCAATGGCAACACCCAGCGTCGCTGCCCAGGCTTCAGGCCGCCCTTGCGGGAACGATCCAGCACCCAGCCACGCGCCTCGACTTGGCGCCCTTTGAGATTATCGAAGAAGCTGGCCGGGAAGTTGCGTTGCAGACGAGCGGGAACCTGCAGCACCACCGTGCTATCCAGGGTCAGCCAGACGCCGCCGCGGTTACGTTCAACCGCCTCGATTCGGCCACCGATGACAGCGAACCCAGACTGCCTGACATCCCGTGCGCGCAGCACCGGGGAGCTGCGCCACAGCCCGACACCCGCCTTGCGCGCCGCTTGCTCGGCCAATTGCTGGCACCCCACCAGGCGCACATTGGGGGCAACGGCCACGCGGTAGCCGAGCCCCTCGCTGAGCAGTTGTGCTTCTAGATTGTTGCCAGTGCGGCCGTAGATGTGCGCCAGTGTGCGGCCGTATTTGTCTTTGCCCTCGATGCCCTGCACCAGCCCTACACGCCCGTCACTGGCTTTGACCAGGGCTTGCAAGCGCCGCTTGGCCGCCTCGGCATAGGGCTCGCTGGTCCGCCCTTTGCGACCAATCTCCGGGGCGTTGATGCCGATCATGCGCACGCTGCGGCCGTCGGTCAGGCGCAAGGTATCGCCATCCACCACCTGCCGCACTGCTACCTGCTGAGGATTGGCCGGCAGCGGGCAGAACGCCAGGGCAGGAAGATGCCAAATCGCGCCCACAAAAAAAGCGCCCACAAGGGGCGCTTTTTTTTGCAACAGCGCGAAACCCGAGGGATTCGCCATGCGCATTATTACTTCTTGGCACCGAACATGCCGAAGCGATCGGCAAACTTCTGTACGCGACCACCGGTGTCCAGGACTTTCTGCTTACCGGTGTAGAACGGGTGGCACAGGTTGCAAACGTCGATCGACAGGGTGCTACCCAGGGTCGAACGGCTTTCAAACTTGTTGCCGCAGCTGCAGGTGACTGCAACTACTTCGTAGTTCGGATGAATATTTGCTTTCATGGTCACTTCCTCGAGCTGCGTGCCGCCACCCAACACCAATTGTTGAATACCGCACGTAATTAGGCGGCGAATAATACCAGAGCCCAGCCTCAGCGCAAGTTGTCGCTTGCACCGACTGTCGTCTGCTAGGCTCGCCAGTCTTTGAAATGCCCTTGCGAGACCTTCCGCGTGTCCGACGTCATCCTGCGCCTTGCCCTGCCCTCCCCGCTGCGTCGCCTGTTCGACTACAGGGCGCCGGCGAGCATGGCGCGCCAGCCCCTCACACCGGGCATGCGCATTCGTGTGCCGTTCGGGCGCCGCGAGATGATCGGTGTGCTGGTGGAGGTGTGCGACCAAAGCGAAGTGCCCGCCGACAAGCTCAAGCCGGCCATTGCGCTGCTGGACCCGGTGTCGCCGCTGCCGCCGGCCCTGTTCAAGCTGTGCCTGTGGACGGCCCAGTACTACCAGCACAGCCTGGGCGACACCCTGAGCTGGGCGCTGCCGACCCTGCTGCGCCAGGGCGAACTGGCCGAGATGCGCCAGGAACGCTTCTGGCACGTCGCCGCCGGTGCCCGCCACGATGACCCTCGCATCGCCCGCGCACCGCGCCAGCGCGATGCCCTGAAAACCCTGGCGCAGCACCCACATGGCGTGGCCCACAGCCTGCTGGGCAAGCTCAACCTGAACAAGGACAGCCTCGACCTGCTGCTGGCCAAGGAACTGGTCACCGTCGAAGTACGCCGCCACCTGCCGACGCCGCGCCACGAGCACTGGCTGGCGCAGCCCGAACTGCCCCTCAACGAAGAGCAGCGCAACGCCTTCGATGCCGTGTGCCTGGGCCTTGGTAGTTTCAACGCGTTTCTGCTGGCCGGGGTTACCGGCAGCGGCAAGACCGAGGTCTACCTGCAGTTGATCCGCGAAACACTGGAGGCCGGCAAGCAGGCACTGGTACTGATCCCGGAAATCAACCTCGGCCCGCAGACCCTGGCGCGCTTCGAGCAACGCTTCAACGCCCGCATCGCCTTGCTGCACTCGGCGGTTGGCGACCGCGAGCGGCTGGACGCCTGGCTGGCAGCCCGTGACGGCGAGGCCGACATCATCATCGGTACCCGCTCGGCGCTGTTCACGCCGATGAAAAACCCCGGCCTGATCATCATCGACGAAGAGCACGACGGCTCTTATAAACAGCAGGAAGGCCTGCGTTACCACGCCCGCGACCTGGCCCTGGTGCGCGCCCACCAGGAGAACATCCCGATCCTGCTCGGCTCGGCCACGCCGTCGCTGGAAACCCTGCACAACGCCCAGACCGGCCGCTACACCTTGCTGCGCATGAACCAGCGCGCCGGCGGTGCGCGCCCGCCACGCATGCTGCGCCTGGACGTGAAAAGCCTGCCGCTGGACAGTGGCATCAGCGGCCCACTGCAGCAGGCCATCCGCCAGACCCTGGAAGCAGGCCAGCAAGTACTGGTGTTCCTCAACCGCCGCGGCTTTGCCCCGACGTTGCTGTGCCACGATTGTGGCTGGTTGTCCGAATGCCCTCGCTGCGATGCGCGCATGACCGTGCACCAGCGTTCCGGCGTGCTGCGTTGCCACCACTGCGGCTATGACGAACGCCTGCCGCACCAGTGCCCGCAGTGCAACCATGTCGACTTGCGCCCGGTGGGCGCAGGCACCGAGCGCGCCGAAGAGCGCCTTAAGGTGCTATTCCCGGACTACCCGATCCTGCGCGTGGACCGCGACAGCACGGCGCGCAAAGACGCCATGCACAACCTGTTCGGCACCATCCAGCGTGGCCAGCCGAGCATCCTGGTGGGCACCCAGATGCTCGCCAAGGGGCACCACTTCCCACGCGTGACCTTGGTGGCCATCCTCGACGCCGACGGCGGGCTGTTCTCCGGCGACTTCCGCGCCAGTGAGCGCATGGCGCAATTGATCGTGCAGGTTGCTGGGCGTGCCGGGCGCGCCGAAGAGCCCGGCAAGGTGATCATCCAGACCCACTTGGCCGACCACCCCTTGCTGGTCCAGCTGACCGAACAAGGCTATTTCGCCTTCGCCGAGCAAGCCCTGGACGAGCGCCGCGCCGCCGGCCTGCCGCCTTTTTCGCACCTGGCCTTGCTGCGCGCCGAAGCGCACAAACCGGGCCAGGCCGAAGGCTTCCTCGATGAAGCCTGTAGCGCAGCAGAGCGCCTGGTGGCCGAACAGCGCCTGCCAGGCATTGAACTGTTGGGCCCGGTACCGGCTCCCATGGAGCGCCGAGCGGGCCGCTTCCGCGCCCAATTATTGATACAGGCCAACACCCGGGCACCCCTGCATCGACTGATCAGCGCCTGGTTGCTAGTGTTGGAGCAAATGCCGAGCGGCCGACAGGTTCGCTGGTCGCTGGACGTGGACCCGGTAGACCTCTACTGACACCCTGAGCCTTGGCAAAGGTTGGCAACCCGCTCCCGGCAACGGATAATGCCCAGTTTTTCCACCTGCGCATCGAAGCGCTCCACCGCGCTTGCGGTCGAAAAGAGAACCCCATGAAAGACACCATTCGCCAGCTGATCCAGCAAGCCCTCACCCAACTCGTCACCGACGGTGTGCTGCCTGAAGGGCTATCGCCGGCGATCCAGGTGGAAAACGCCCGGGACAAGACCCACGGCGACTTCGCCAGCAACATCGCGATGATGCTGGCCAAGCCTGCCGGCATGAAGCCGCGCGACCTGGCCGAAAAACTGATCAACGCGCTGCCCGCCAGCGACGACATCAGCAAGGTCGAGATTGCCGGCCCAGGCTTCCTCAACTTCTTCCAGAACACCAGCGCCCTGGCCGACCGCCTGGACGCCGCCCTCGCCGACGGCCACTTGGGCGTGCGCAAGGCAGGCGCTGCCGAGAAGGTGGTGATCGACCTGTCGGCGCCGAACCTGGCCAAGGAAATGCACGTTGGCCACCTGCGCTCGACCATCATCGGTGACAGCGTCGCCCGTGTGCTGGAGTTTCTCGGCGACCAGGTCATCCGCCAAAACCACGTGGGCGACTGGGGCACCCAGTTCGGCATGCTGATGGCCTACCTGCAGGAAAACCCGATCACCAGCGACGAGTTGTCGGACCTGGAGAACTTCTACCGCGCGGCGAAGAAGCGCTTCGACGAGTCCGAAGAATTCGCCACCCGCGCCCGCGGCCTGGTGGTCAAGCTGCAGGCCGGCGACCCTGAGTGCCTGGCCCTGTGGACACGTTTCAAGGACATTTCCCTGTCCCACTGCCAGAAAACCTACGAGCTGCTCAACGTCAAGCTGACCATGGCCGACGTCATGGGCGAAAGCGCCTACAACGATGACCTGGCCAACGTAGTCAGCGACCTCAAGGCCAAGGGCCTGCTGGTCGAGGACCAGGGTGCGCAGTGCGTGTTCCTCGAAGAATTCAAGAACAGCGAAGGCGAACCCCTGCCGGTGATCGTGCAGAAGGCCGACGGTGGTTACCTGTACGCCACCACCGACCTGGCCGCAGTGCGCTACCGCAGCAATGTGCTCAAGGCCGACCGTGCCCTGTACTTCGTCGACCAGCGCCAGGCCCTGCACTTCAACCAGGTGTTCGAAGTGGCCCGCCGTGCAGGCTTCGTCGGCCACCCGATGCAAATGGAACACATGGGCTTCGGCACCATGAACGGCGCCGACGGCCGCCCGTTCAAGACCCGTGACGGCGGCACCGTGAAGCTGATCGACCTGCTCACCGAAGCCAAGGAGCGTGCCTACGCCCTGGTCAAGGAGAAGAACCCGAGCCTGGCCGAAGACGATCTGCGCCGCATCGGTGAAGTGGTCGGGATCGGCGCAGTGAAGTACGCCGACCTGTCCAAGCACCGCACCAGCGACTACAGCTTCAACTTCGAGCTGATGCTCAACTTCGAAGGCAACACCGCGCCGTACCTGCTGTATGCCTACACCCGCGTGGCGGGCGTGTTCCGCAAGCTGGGCAAGGGCTTCGACGAGGTCGACGGCAAGATCGTGCTGCAGGCCGAGAAGGAACTGGACCTCGCCGCGCGCCTGGCGCAATTCGGCGAAGTGCTCAACAGCGTGGCCGACAAGGGCACTCCGCACGTGCTGTGTAGCTACCTGTACGACCTGGCTGGCCTGTTCTCGAGCTTCTACGAGAACTGCCCGATCCTCGCCGCCGAAACCCCGGAGCAGCAACAGAGCCGCCTGCGCCTGGCTGCCCTGACCGGTCGCACCCTCAAGCAAGGTCTGGAACTGCTCGGCCTGGAAACCCTGGAGCGCATGTAAGTTGGCTGCCAAGAAAAAACCTGCTCCAAAACGCGGCGCCAGCCGCCAACAGGCGCCGGCCAAGCAGCCGATCCCGGGTTGGGTATGGCTGGCAGTCGGGTTGACCGTGGGCGCTTTCATCGTCTTTTTGATGAAGCTCGAGCCAGGCGGCGCGGACATCAAGCGCACCAAGCCTGAACAGCAAAAACCGGAAAAGGTGGCCGAAGCCAGCAAGACCACCCCGGCCACCCCGCAGCAGCCAGTGAAGCCGAAGTATGACTTCTACACCCTGCTGCCGGAGTCCGAGGTCATCGTGCCGCCGGAAGCCGTGCCAGAGAAGACGCCACCGGTGCCAGCCCAGCCAGTGACCCCGGTCACCCCGGCAGAGGCAGCGAAGATCGACACGGCACGCGCCCAGGCCGCCTTGCTGGGCCAGACGCCACCACCGGCACCGCCGGTGATCAAGCCTGCGGCCACCACGCAGTTTTTCCTGCAGGCCGGCTCGTTCCGCAAGCAGGCGGATGCCGACAAGGTCCGCGCGCAGATCATCCTGCTCGGCCAGTCGGTGAAGGTGGAGTCGGGGACGGTCAAGGATGAAACCTGGTACCGCGTATTGGTTGGCCCGTTCAGCAACCGCGAACAACTGACCGGGGCGCAGAAACAGCTTGCCGGCGCAGGCTTCAGCAACCTGCTGCTGCAACAGCGCCAGACCCGCCAGTAAAACCCGGTAGGCGCAGCCTTGTGCTGCGCCTACACGATCTGCAATCAGCGACGATCGCTGTTGGCTTCGGAAATCTGACTGTTCAGGGTCCAGAAGTCGTACAGCACGCCGACCAGGAACAGGCCGCCCGTGAAGAAGTAGATGATCGCGGTGATCCACTTGCCCTGGTACAGGCGATGCAGGCCAAAAATACCCAGGAAGGTCAGCAGAATCCAGGCGATGTTGTAGTCGATCCGACCGGACCGGAAGCGCAGGTCCGCCTCCTTGTCCATCGCCGGGATCAGAAACAGGTCGATCAGCCAGCCGATGCCCAGCAGGCCCAGGGTAAAGAACCAGATCGTCCCAGTGATTGGCTTGCCGTAGTAGAAACGGTGCGAGCCGGTGAAGCCGAAAATCCACAACAAGTAGCCGATGACCTTGCTGTGGGTGTCGTGAAGCGGCTCACCCTGTTGATAACTGTTCATTCATAGCCCTCGTGGGTTATCCGAAAATTTTCTAAGAAAAAATGTGACTTTCTCGTCGCAGGCCGACGTATGGCACCCTGCCAATCGACCAACGGATCAGAAATTGATCAAAAAGCTGTTATAAAGTTGCGCGCCTAACACATAACTATTCATAAAGAGCTTCATCTATGCCGCCTTTACTCAAGACATGGCTGACCCTCTGTCTATTATTGCCCCTGGCCGCCCACGCCACCAATCGTGAGCAACGTCTTCCCAATGGTTTTACCGGCTATACCACCAATGCCTCGGTGAAACACGCGCCTGCCAAGCACACCACGCTGCGCGCACGCCCAAGCAACGCGGCCAGCAGCCGCGGGCTGCCGGTTGCCTCCATGTCGCCGAAGCAGAGCAGCGATGTGCTCAGCCGTGCGGTCAATGTGCTCGGTACGCCTTATGTCTGGGGCGGCAGCAGCCCGAAAAAGGGCTTTGACTGCAGCGGCCTGGTCAAATACGCCTTCAATGATGTGGCCGATGTCGACCTGCCACGCACCTCCAATGCTATGGCCCAGGGCCACGGCGTGAAGGTGGCGAAGGGCGACCTCAAGCCTGGCGACCTGATCTTCTTCAACATCAAAAGCCGACGGGTCAACCACGTTGCCATCTACCTGGGCAACGACCGCTTCATCCATGCGCCGCGTCGCGGTAAGCGGGTGAGCATCGACACCCTCAGCAAGCCTTACTGGCAGAAGCACTATGTCGTGGCCAAGCGGGTGTTGCCGAAAGAACAGCAGCAGCTGGCCCTGGCCAAGCGCTGATAATTCCGCGCCATTCTGAACTGGCCTCTTCGCGGGCAAGCCCGCGAAGAGGCCGGAACAGACGCTACGGTAATTGGATCAATCCCATCACCTTCAGCCTTTGCATTGCCCCCTCCATCGTGCGCATCCCCTCCGCCGCCCCCGTCTGCATCACCGAACTCAGCTGCGCCATCCGCCCTTCGCGAATCAGGTTACGCACTGCCGTGTTAGCCACCAACACCTCCCGCGCCGCCACCCGCCCGCCGCCCACGCGCTTGACCAGCACTTGCGCCACCACCAGGCGCAGCGACTCGGCCAGCATCGCCCGCACCAGGGGCTTTTCCTCGGCGGCAAACACCTCCACCAGCCGGTCGATGCTGCCCGCAGCCGAGCGCGTGTGCACGGTTGCCAGCACCAAGTGCCCCGTTTCAGCCGCCCGCAATGCCAAGCGAATCGTCTCCAGGTCGCGCAACTCGCCGATCATGATCACATCCGGGTCCTGACGCAGCGCACTGCGCAGCCCTTGCGCAAACCCGCGGCAATCGCGGCCCATCTCGCGCTGGTTGACCAGGCTCCGTTGGCTGCTGTGGATAACTTCCACAGGGTCTTCAAGGGTGATGATATGCAGTGGCCGCTCGTGGTTGAGCTGATCGAGCAGCGCCGCCAAGGTACTGGACTTGCCACTGCCAGTGGGCCCGCCCACCAGAATCAGGCCATCGGAACACTGCGCAACAGCTTGAAACACTTCCACAAGGTCGAGCTCGTCCAGTGTCGCAATGCGTCTGGGTATCAGGCGAAAGGTCGCCGCAACCCCATTTAACTGGCGGAACAGGTTCAGGCGAAAACGGCCTAACGCTGGCAGCGCCAACGCAAGGTCCAGCTCATCCCCCTGCGCCCATTGCCGGCAAGCGTCATCGCCCAGCAAGGGCGCCATGGCATCACTCAACGCCGCTGCGGTCAGCGGCGGCAGGTCCATGCGTTGCAGCTCGCCATCCAGGCGCAGCATCGGTACCTGGCCCGCGGCCAGGTGCAGGTCCGAAGCCCGCGCATCCACAGCACGGGCCAACAGGTCGGTCACATCCATGAGACTCCCCAAAGGCGATCAAGCAGGTAGAATGCCGCAGACCCTTTCGCCGCCGGCATCGATCCATGTCCACCATAGCAGACAACCTATCCGCCCTTGCCGCCCGCATCGCCAGCGCCGCCCAGGCCGCTGGGCGAGACCCGGCCAGCATACAGTTGCTGGCTGTGAGCAAGACCAAGCCCGCCAGCGCCATCCGTGAAATCTACGCCGCTGGCGTACGCGATGTCGGCGAAAACTACCTGCAGGAAGCCCTGACCAAGCAGGAAGCGTTGCGCGACCTGCCCTTGATCTGGCACTTCATCGGCCCCATTCAGTCGAACAAGACCAAAGCCATTGCCGAGCATTTCGACTGGGTACATTCCGTGGACCGCCTGAAGATCGCCCAACGCCTCTCGGAGCAACGCCCTGCTGCACTGGCACCGCTGAACATCTGCCTGCAGGTGAATGTCAGTGGCGAAGACAGCAAGTCCGGCTGCGCACCGGCCGACCTGCCAGCGCTGGCCGAGGCCGTCGCAAAACTGCCCAATCTGCGCCTGCGCGGATTGATGGCCATCCCGGAGCCCACCGATGACCGCGCCGCACAAGAGGCCGCTTTTGCCAGCCTGCGCACCTTGCAGCAGCGCCTGGACCTTGGCCTGGACACCTTGTCCATGGGCATGAGCCACGACCTGGAGGCGGCGATTGCCCAGGGAGCGACCTGGGTACGTATCGGCACCGCCCTGTTCGGTGCCCGCGACTACGGGCCCGTCTGATTCCATGCTTTACTCACTCTTTCCCACAAGGACCTGACATGAGCAAGACACGTATTGCCTTTATCGGCGCCGGCAACATGGCCGCCAGCCTGATCGGCGGCCTGCGTGCCCAGGGCCTGGAGGCTTCGCAGATCCGCGCCAGCGACCCGGGCGCCGAGACCCGTACCCGCATCCAGGCCGAGCACGGCATCGAAACCTTCGAAGACAATGCCCAGGCAATCGCTGACGCCGACGTGATCGTGCTGGCAGTCAAGCCGCAGGTCATGAAGGCCGTTTGCCAAGCCCTGCAAGCCCACCTGCAGGAAGGCCAGCTGATTGTTTCCATCGCCGCCGGTATCACCTGCGCCAGCCTGCAGAGCTGGGTAGGCCAACGCCCGGTGGTGCGCTGCATGCCCAACACGCCAGCGCTGCTGCGCCAAGGCGTCAGTGGCCTGTACGCCACCCAGGAAGTCAACGCAGAACAGCGGCAACAGGCCGAACAGTTGCTGTCTGCCGTGGGCACCGCCCTGTGGCTGGACCAGGAGCAGCAACTGGACGCAGTGACCGCCGTCTCCGGCAGCGGGCCGGCGTACTTCTTCCTGCTGATCGAAGCGATGACCGCCGCAGGCGAAAAGCTCGGCCTGCCTCGCGAAACCGCCTCCCAGCTGACCCTGCAGACCGCGCTGGGCGCAGCGCGCATGGCCGTGGCCAGCGATGTCGACGCTGCCGAACTGCGCCGCCGTGTCACCTCGCCAGCCGGCACCACCGAAGCTGCGATCACGTCGTTCCAGGCCAACGGCTTCGAAGCCATCGTCGAGCAAGCGCTGCAGGCCGCAGCGACGCGCTCCGCCGAGCTGGCCGAACAACTGGGCAAATAAGGAGCTTTAGATGAATGCACTGTCTGGCGCCGCGATCTTCGTGGTGCAAACCCTGGTCAGCCTGTACTTGGTGATCGTCCTGCTGCGCTTCGTGCTGCAACTGGTCAAGGCCAACTTCTACAACCCACTGTGCCAGTTCGCGGTACGCGCCACCCAGCCGCTGCTCAAGCCGATCCGTCGGGTCATCCCAAGCGTTGGCGGCCTGGACACCTCGTCGCTGCTGCTGGCAGTGGTCATCCAGGCGCTGCTGATGGGCTTCGTACTGATGGTCACCTACGGCACCTTCGGTGACGTGCTGCACCTGCTGATGTGGGCCATCATCGGCATCACCTCGCTGTTCCTGAAGATTTTCTGGGTAGCAATGATCGTCATGGTGATCGTCTCCTGGGTCGCGCCCAACAGCCACAACCCGGCGGCGGAGCTGGCCTACCAGATCAGCGAACCGGTGCTGGCACCGTTCCGCCGCCTCGTGCCTAACCTGGGCGGCATGGACATCTCGCCCATCTTCGCCTTCTTGGCGATCCAGGTGATCCAGTCGTTCGTCATGCCGCCGCTGGCTGCCTATGCCGGCATGCCTCAAGAACTGTGGCGGATGATCTGATCCAACGCCCTTGAACATCGACGCCCCCTGCGGCAAGCCTTTGCTTGCCGCAGGGGGTAGCGCTCTTTAGACTTACGCCTCCGTCAAGCGTGAGCAGGGTCGATGTCCACTGTCCTTCCCGAAGATTCCGTCGGTCTGGTTACACCGCAAACAGCCCGGTTCGAACAACCGCTGGCCCTGGCCTGTGGCCGCTCGCTGGCCAGCTACGAGCTGGTCTACGAGACCTATGGCACCCTGAACGCCAGCGCCAGCAATGCCGTGCTGATCTGCCATGCCTTGTCCGGCCACCACCATGCCGCTGGCTACCATGCTGCCACCGACCGCAAGCCGGGCTGGTGGGACAGCTGCATCGGCCCCGGCAAGCCAATCGACACCAACCGTTTCTTCGTGGTCAGCCTGAACAACCTCGGCGGCTGCAATGGCAGTACTGGCCCGAGCAGCCTCAACCCGGCTACCGGCAAGCCCTATGGCGCCGACTTCCCGGTGCTGACCGTGGAAGACTGGGTGCACAGCCAGGCACGCCTGGCTGACCGCCTGGGCATTGGCCAGTGGGCGGCCATTGTGGGCGGCAGCCTTGGCGGCATGCAGGCACTGCAATGGACCATCACCTACCCGGACCGCGTGCGGCACTGCGTCGATATCGCCTCGGCGCCCAAGCTCTCGGCACAGAACATTGCCTTCAACGAAGTAGCGCGCCAGGCCATCCTCACCGACCCGGAGTTCCACGGCGGTTCGTTCCAGGACCAGGGCGTGATCCCCAAGCGCGGTCTGATGCTGGCGCGCATGGTGGGCCATATCACCTACCTGTCCGATGATTCGATGGGTGAAAAATTCGGCCGTGAGCTCAAGAGCGACAAGCTCAACTACGACTTCCACAGCGTCGAATTCCAGGTCGAAAGCTACCTGCGCTATCAGGGCGAGGAATTTTCCGGCCGTTTCGACGCCAACACCTACCTGCTGATGACCAAGGCCCTGGACTACTTCGACCCGGCCGCAGCCCACGGTGGCGACCTTGCTGCCACCCTGGCCTCGGTCACGGCAGACTACTGCATCATGTCGTTCACCACCGACTGGCGCTTCTCGCCTGCCCGTTCACGCGAGATCGTCGATGCGTTGATGGCCGCGCGCAAGAACGTGTGTTACCTGGAGATCGACTCACCTTATGGGCACGATGCCTTCCTGATCCCCACACCTCGCTACATGCAGGGTTTCTCGAACTACATGAACCGCATCGCCATCTGAGGACAGCATGAGAGCCGATCTGGAAATCATCCACGACTGGATTCCCGCCGGCAGCCGGGTACTCGACCTGGGCTGCGGCAGTGGCGAACTGCTGGCCTCGCTGCGTGACCGCAAGCAGGTCACCGGTTACGGCCTGGAGATCGACGCCGACAATATCGCCGCGTGCGTGGCCAAGGGCGTCAACGTCATCGAGCAGGACCTGGACAAAGGTCTGGGCAACTTTGCCAGCAACAGTTTCGATGTGGTGATCATGACCCAGGCCCTGCAGGCCGTGGAGTACCCCGACCGCATCCTCGACGAGATGCTGCGCGTGGGCCGTCAGTGCATCATCACCTTCCCCAACTTCGGCCACTGGCGCTGCCGCTGGTACCTGGCGACCAAAGGCCGCATGCCGGTTTCGGACTTCATGCCGTATACCTGGTACAACACGCCGAACATCCACTTCTGCACCTTCGCCGACTTTGAAGAGCTGTGCCACGAGCGCCACGCCAAGGTCCTCGACCGCCTGGCCGTCGACCACTTGCACCGTAATGGGTGGGGCGGCCGGCTATGGCCTAATCTTCTAGGTGAGATCGGCATCTATCGCGTCAGCAGCCCTGGCCTGCAGGAGCACCAGCTCGCGGTCTGACGCCCACCGGAGGAATCGCACCATGCGTCGCCTAGCCCTGTTCCTGATCAGCCTGTGCCTGGCCCTGCCTGTACTGGCTGCCGATGCCGCCCGTCCCGAGCGCAAGGAAGTGTTTGGCGACGTGACGGTACACTACAGCGCGTTCACCTCAAGCATGCTGACGCCGGAGGTGGCCGCGGCCACTGGCCTGGTGCGCAGCAAGAACCAGGGCGTGCTCAACATTGCCGTGATCAAGGCCAACAAGCCGGCCATGGCGGTCGTCAGCGGCACGGTGAAAGACCTGACCGGGCGCAGCAGCCCGTTGTCCTTCAAGCAGATCACCGAACAGGGCGCGATTTACTACATCGCCCAGTTCAAGATCGAACAGCCAGAAACCGTGACCTTCGACATCAATGTCGAAACCGGCGGCATCAGTCACTCTCTCAGCTTCAACCAGGAAGTGTTCCCAGGCGAATGATGAATTTCCAGCAACTCGTATTGGCCAGCCACAATGCCGGCAAACTCAAGGAACTCCAGGCCATGCTTGGCGCGTCCGTACAGCTGCGCTCGATCGGTGAATTCAGCCAGGTCGAGCCAGAGGAAACCGGCCTGTCGTTCGTCGAAAACGCCATTCTCAAGGCACGCAATGCCGCGCGCATCTCTGGCCTGCCAGCACTGGCCGATGACTCGGGCCTGGCCGTGGACTACCTCGGCGGCGCGCCGGGTATCTATTCTGCTCGCTATGCCGATGGCAAGGGTGACGCGGCAAACAACGCCAAGCTGCTGGACGCCTTGAAAGACGTGCCCGAGGCCGAGCGCGGCGCCCAGTTCGTCTGCGTGCTGGCGCTGGTGCGTCACGCCGACGACCCGCTGCCTATCCTGTGCGAAGGCCTGTGGCACGGGCGCATTATGTTCGAGGCCAGCGGTGAGCACGGCTTTGGCTACGACCCGCTGTTCTGGGTGCCAGAGCGCAATTGCTCGAGTGCGGACCTCGCCCCTGTCGACAAGAACCAGCTCAGCCACCGCGCCCGCGCCATGGCCCTGCTGCGTCAACGCCTGGGCCTGGCATGATCGAAACGTTGTCCATCCAACCGCACCCGGCGGGTGCGGCTGGTTTCGCCGTGCTGCCGCCCTTGGCGTTGTACATCCACATCCCGTGGTGCGTACGCAAATGCCCTTATTGCGACTTCAACTCCCACGCGGCGGGCCCAGAGCTGCCTGAAGAGGCTTATGTCGACGCCCTGCTGACCGACCTCGATCAAGAGCTGGCAGCCGTACAAGGCCGTCCGATCAGCTCGATCTTCTTCGGTGGCGGTACGCCGAGCTTGTTCAGTGCCAACGCCCTTGGGCGGCTGCTGCGTGGCGTTGAACAACGCATCCCGTTCGCGCCTGACATCGAAATCACCCTGGAGGCCAACCCCGGTACGTTTGAGCAAGAGAAGTTCAAGGCGTACCGGCAGACGGGCATCAATCGCCTGTCCATCGGCGTGCAGAGCTTCCAGCCCGCCAAGCTGGAGGCGCTCGGGCGTATCCACAATGGCGACGAAGCGATCCGTGCCGCCGACATGGCGCGCGCCGCCGGGTTCGACAACTTCAACATGGACTTGATGCACGGCCTGCCCGACCAGTCGCTGGACGACGCGCTGGGTGACGTGCGCCAGGCCATCGCCCTAGGGCCGACCCACTTGTCGTGGTACCAGCTGACCGTAGAGCCGAACACGGTGTTCTGGAACCAGCCGCCCGAGCTGCCCGAAGACGACATCCTGTGGGATATCCAGGAGGCCGGCCAAAGCCTGATGGCCGAGCACGGCTACCGCCAGTACGAAGTGTCGGCCTATGCCCAGCCAGGCCGTGCTGCCAAGCACAACCTCAACTACTGGCGCTTCGGTGATTTCATCGGCATCGGCGCGGGTGCCCACGGCAAGCTGACCTTCGCTGACGGGCGCATCCTGCGCACCTGGAAAACCCGCCTGCCCAAGGACTACCTGAACCTGGCCAAACCGTTCAAGGCTGGCGAAAAGCTGCTGCCGGCGGACGAGCTGCCCTTCGAGTTCCTGATGAACGCCTTGCGCCTGACCGATGGCGTCGAAGCCGAACTGTTCACCCAGCGCACCGGCCTGCCGCTGGCGCAACTGGCCGAGGCCCGTCGCGCGGCCGAACAAAAGGGCCTTTTGCAGGTCGAACCGGATCGATTGGTGGCCACCCCGCGCGGCCAGTTGTTCCTCAATGACCTGCTGCAGTATTTCTTGACCTAAGGATGACCCATGGACCTGGTACTTGATCTGCTTGCAACGGCTTCCCGCTGGAGCCGCAGCAACCTGTCGGAGATTTCGCTGGCCTTGGTAGGCTGCCTGCTGGTGCTGTTCGGCACCGATATCAAAGCCACGGTGGAACAACGCCTGGGCAGCCTGGCTGGCGCCCTGCGCGTGCCGTTCATGGCCCTGCTGGTGATGATCGGCAGCGGCGCAGCGCTGATCTATGCCACGCCGTGGGTGGTGAAGGGGCTGGGCCAGTTCAATAATTATGCGTTGGCACCCGTGCTGCTGGTGGTGCTGGTTTTGATCGGCGTGGTGGCTGATCGGCGGGGGTAAGGCACGACTACAGCATTTCACTTTCCCTGTAGGAGCGGGTTTACCCGCGAACACGGGCGAAGCCCGTGCCATATACCGCGTCGCATTCTTCGCGGGTAAACCCGCTCCCACAGAATCCCTCGCGGTCTTGAGTACAAACAAGATCCGGATGAGTACGGGGTCTTTCAGTGAAAGCCCGAAGCGAAGGATCCTCAGTCTGATCGCTTCAATAAAAAAACCGCCCTTCTCAGGCGGTTTTTTTGTCTGTCATTTCAGCAGGCTGAGCTCGAAAGGCCAAATCAGCCAATCAATCCACCTTCTCGAACTTCAAATCCCAAACCCCATGCCCCAAGCGCTCACCACGGCGCTCGAACTTGGTGATCGGCCGCTCTTGCGGACGTGGCACATACGCCCCATCCGCCGCCTGGTTACGGTAACCGGGCGCAGCGCTCATCACTTCCAGCATGTACTCGGCATACGGTTCCCAGTCGGTCGCCATGTGGAACACGCCACCCGGCTTGAGCTTGCGGCGTACCAGCTCTGCGAATTCCAGCTGCACGATGCGGCGCTTGTGATGGCGCGCCTTGTGCCAAGGGTCTGGGAAGAACAGCATCAAACGGTCGAGGCTGTTGTCGGCCACACAGCGGTTGAGCACTTCGATGGCATCGCAGTCATACACCCGCAGGTTCTTCAGCCCTTGGGTCAGCACGCCATTGAGCAGCGCGCCAACACCCGGACGGTGCACTTCGACACCGATGAAGTCCTGCTCAGGCGCGGCAGCGGCCATCTCCAGCAGGGAGTGGCCCATGCCGAAACCGATCTCCAGGGTGCGCGGCGCCGAACGGCCGAACACCTGGTCGTAATCCACCGGGCTGTCGGCCAGGGGCAGGATGAACAGGGGGCCACCCTGGTCCAGGCCGCGTTGCTGACCTTCGGTCATGCGCCCGGCGCGCATCACGAAGCTCTTGATACGGCGGTGTGGGCGCTCTTCGCCTTCGGCGGTGGTCGGCGTTTCTTGCGATTCAGTCATCAGGAGCTCTTACTTGATCAGACCATCCAGCGGCGAAGAGGCGCTGGCATAGAGTTTCTTCGGCATACGGCCGGCCAGGTAGGCCAGGCGACCTGCCACAATGGCGTGCTTCATGGCTTCAGCCATCAACACCGGTTGCTGGGCATGGGCGATGGCCGAGTTCATCAGCACCGCCTCGCAGCCCATTTCCATGGCGATGGTGGCGTCGGAGGCAGTACCCACGCCAGCATCGACCAGCACCGGCACCTTGGATTCTTCGAGGATGATCTGCAGGTTGTAGGGGTTGCAGATGCCCAGGCCGGTACCGATCAGGCCAGCCAGCGGCATGACCGCAATACAGCCCGCTTCGGCCAGCTGACGGGCGATGATCGGGTCGTCGCTGGTGTAGACCATCACGTCGAAACCGTCCTTGACCAACACTTCGGCGGCCTTGAGGGTTTCGATCACGTTGGGGAACAAGGTTTTCTGGTCGGCCAGCACTTCCAGCTTGACCAGGTTGTGGCCATCCAGCAGTTCACGGGCCAGGCGGCAAGTGCGCACGGCTTCGACAGCGTCGTAGCAGCCCGCAGTGTTCGGCAAGATGGTGTAACGGTCGGGTGGCAGCACGTCGAGCAGGTTCGGCTCGCCCGGGTTCTGACCGATGTTGGTACGGCGCACAGCGACGGTGACGATCTCGGCACCCGAGGCCTCGATGGCCAGGCGGGTTTCTTCCATGTCACGGTATTTGCCGGTGCCGACCAGCAGGCGCGACTGGAAAGTGCGCCCGGCCAGGGTAAAGGGCTTGTCGCTACGAACGTTGCTCATCGTTGTTCCTCGGGAAAAGGTTACTGGGCTTGCGTGTGAACCGCCGAGCCGCTATCAGCCGCCGCCGATGGCGTGGACCACTTCGACCTGGTCGCCTTCGTTCAGCGCAGTGCTGTCGTGCTGGCTACGCGGCACGATATCCAGGTTGAGTTCCACTGCTACCCGGCGCCCGGTGAGGTCCAGGCGCGTCAGCAGGGCCGCGACGCTTTCGCCAGCGGGCAGTTCGTAAGGTTCACCGTTCAGTTGAATGCGCATGCGCACGGCCACCATTGTGCTTTGGGGCCCGCATTCTAGCGCCGAACACCCCGTTTACCCAAGGGCGGTGCACGCCATTAGTCGCGATTGTGGACCACTCGGTCAGCCCAGCCGCCAGGCTGCCAGGCCCAGGCACAGCCACCCGGCGAGGAAGCACAGGCCGCCAAAGGGCGTGATGATGCCGAGCTTGCTCACGCCTGTCAGGGTCAGCAGGTACAGGCTACCGGAGAACAGCAGGATACCCAGCGCGAACAGACCGCCGGCCCAGCCCACCAGTCGCCCTGGCAAATGCGCTGCCAGCACGGCGACACCGAAAATCGCCAGGGCATGCACCAACTGATAGGTCACGCCGGTGTGGAAGATGGCCAGGTAGTCTGACGTCAGGCGGTTTTTCAGCCCATGCGCGGCGAAAGCGCCCAGGGCCACACCGGTAAAGCCGAAAAAGGCGGCAAGCATGAGGAAGCTGCGAAGCATGGGACGACTCCTTGTATCGGGTCTGTATAATGGCCCGTTCCACCCGCCCGGCCAAGCCATCGACATGCTGCCATCCCTTATCCGCCGCCTCACTCGCGCCCTGCTCTGGTTCGCTGCCGGCAGTATCGTATTGGTGCTGGTGTTTCGTTGGGTGCCGCCCCCTGGCACGGCGTTGATGGCCGAGCGCAAGGTCGAGTCCTGGCTGAATGGCGAGCCCATCGACCTGCAGCGCGACTGGGAACCGTGGGAGAACATCTCCGATGAGCTCAAGGTCGCAGTCATTGCCGGTGAGGACCAGAAGTTCGCTACCCATTGGGGTTTTGACATCCCGGCTATTCAGGCAGCGCTGGCTTACAACGAACGCGGCGGCAACATTCGCGGGGCCAGCACCCTGACCCAGCAGGTGGCCAAGAACCTGTTCCTGTGGTCGGGCCGCAGTTGGTTCCGCAAGGGCCTGGAAGCCTGGTTCACGGCGCTGATCGAGCTGTTCTGGTCGAAGGAGCGCATCCTCGAGGTCTACCTGAACAGCGCTGAATGGGGCAATGGCGTGTTCGGCGCCCAGGCGGCGGCGCGCTACCACTTCGGGGTCGACGCCAGCCGGCTCAATCGGCAACAGGCCGCGCAACTGGCTGCGGTGTTGCCCAGCCCGATCAAGTGGAGCGCCAGCCGGCCCAGCGCCTATGTGGCCAGTCGAGCCGGGTGGATTCGGCGGCAAATGAGCCAGTTGGGTGGGCCTAGCTACCTGATGCAGCTGGATGCTTCGCGCAGGCTTTGAATCATCGATGGGCTTTACCGGCCCTTTCGCAGCACAAGGCTGCTCCTACAGGTCCGGCGCTGTACCTGTAGGAGCAGCCTTGTGCTGCGAAAGGGCACGCAAAGCCAACACAAACAAAAAAGCCGCCAACCCTCTTCAGGCCAGCGGCTTTTAAGTACAGCCCAACGTGAATCACACCGTGATCAACGCCTTGACCTTGTTCATCGCATTCTTTTCCAGCTGACGAATACGCTCAGCCGACACGCTGTACTTGTCCGCCAACTCATGCAAAGTCGCCTTCTCTTCCGCCAACCAGCGCTGGTAGAGAATGTCACGGCTGCGCTCGTCCAGGCCTTGCAGCGCTTCATGCAGGTTGCTGGTGGAGTTGTCGCTCCAGTCGGCATCCTCAAGCTGTACAGCCGGGTCGTAGCGGTGGTCTTCCAGGTAATGCGCAGGCGACTGGAACGCGCTGTCATCATCGGCTTCCGCCGCTGGGTCAAAGGCCATGTCCTGACCACTCAGGCGGCTTTCCATCTCGCGCACTTCGCGCGGTTCGACGCCCAGGCTCTCTGCCACGCGATGAACTTCATCGTTGTTCAGCCAGGCCAGACGCTTCTTCTGGCTGCGCAGATTGAAGAACAGTTTGCGCTGGGCCTTGGTGGTCGCCACCTTGACGATGCGCCAGTTGCGCAGGATGAATTCATGGATTTCGGCCTTGATCCAGTGCACGGCAAAGGACACCAGGCGCACGCCCATCTCTGGGTTGAAGCGTTTGACGGCCTTCATCAGGCCGACGTTGCCTTCCTGGATCAGGTCAGCCTGGGCCAGGCCGTAGCCTGCATAGCTACGGGCGATATGTACGACGAAACGCAGGTGGGCCATCACCATTTGCCGAGCGGCCTCGAGATCCTGCTCGTAATAGAGACGCTCGGCCAGATCACGCTCCTGCTCGACCGTCAGCAGCGGGATGCTGTTGACCGTGTGCACATAGGCTTCCAGGTTTGCACCGGGCACCAGGGCATAGGCAGGTTGCAACGATGTGGTCATTCAAGAACCTCCGACTTACTAGACTCGCGCCTTGTGGGCGCTGCCAACATTGACCGGAAACCGGTAAACAAGTTCCCAAAACGGTAATAAAGTCAATGCTGGCACGGGAAAAACTATCGTGGCGCCAGCTCGTTCAAATGGCGAGCGACCGCGATCCATGCACCGATATACCCCAACAGTACCGCTCCGATCAAGAGCGACAGACCATCGGACGCCGGCACCCCACCCAGGGCGAAGTCACTGCCATACAGCCCGGAGAGCCCGACGACCGCCTGGTTCAGCCAGTTCAGGCCAAATGCCAGGATGCCCCAGGCCAACAGCCCCGCGCCCAGGCCATACAAGGCGCCCATGTACAGGAAAGGCCGGCGTACATAGCTATCGGTGCCGCCGACCAGCTTGATCACTTCGATCTCGGTACGGCGGTTTTCAATATGTAGACGAATTGTGTTACCGATTACTAACAGCAGCGCAGAAATCAGCATGACAGCCAGGCCGAAGACAAAGCGATCGCCCAGTTTCAGGATTGCCGCCAGGCGCTCGACCCAGACCAGGTCCAGCTGTGCCACTTCGACCTTTGGCAGCTCCGACAGGCGCTGACGCAAGGCTTCAAGTGCTGGCTTGTCGACCTCGGTCGGGGTCACCACCACCACGCCAGGCAACGGGTTCTCGGGGAGCTCGCGCAACGCTTCACCCAGGCCGGACTGCTGCTGGAACTCTTCCAGCGCCTGGTCACGGCTGACATACAGCGCGTCGGCCACCCCGGGCATGTGCTTGATCTCGTCGCGCAGCGCTTCACCTTCCTTGCTGCCAGCGTCGAGCTTGAGGTACAGCGAAATCTGCGCGGCGCGCTGCCAGGAGCCGCCGAGCTTTTCGACGTTCTTCAACAGCAACGACAGGCCCATGGGCATGCTCAACGCCACTGCCATTACCAGGCAGGTGAAGAAGCTGCCGATCGGCTGCTTGCCGAGGCGACGCAAGCTGTCGGCCATGCTCGCGCGGTGGCTTTCCAGCCAGGCGTGCAGCAGTGTGCGGAAGTCTGGGCCGTCATCGTCGTCGCGCTTTTTCTTCGCCGGTTGCGGGTCCGCGGGTTTCGGCGCAACCCGTTCGGAAACCTTCGGCGTACGTGTAGTGCTCATTGCCCGGCCTCCCCATCGCCGATCAGACGGCCGCGCTGCAGGGTCAGCATGCGATGCCGCATGCGCGCGATCAGTGCCAGGTCGTGGCTGGCGATCAATACTGTGGTGCCCAGGCGGTTGATGTCTTCGAACACGCCCATGATCTCTGCGGCAAGGCGCGGGTCAAGGTTGCCGGTGGGTTCGTCGGCCAGCAACAGGGCCGGCTGATGGACGATGGCACGTGCGATACCGACCCGTTGTTGCTGCCCTGTGGACAAGTCGGCCGGGAACAGTTCGCCCTTGTCGGCCAGCGAAACACGCTCCAGCGCCGAGTCGACGCGTTTTGTGATCTCGGCCTTGGACAGGCCGAGGATCTGCAGCGGCAAGGCGATGTTGTTGAACACCGTGCGATCGAACAGCAACTGGTGGTTCTGGAACACCACACCGATCTGCCGGCGCAGGAACGGGATCTGCGCATTGCTGATCTGGCCCAGGTCCTGCCCTGCCAGCAGCAGCTTGCCGCTGGTCGGGCGCTCCATGGCCAGCAGCAGGCGCAGCAAGGTGCTCTTACCGGCACCCGAGTGCCCGGTGACGAACAGGAATTCGCCCCGGCGCGCCCGGAAACTCAGCTCATGCAAGCCTACATGGCCATTGGGATAGCGCTTGGCAACCTGTTCGAATCGGATCATGGATGCTCTCGCTCGGCGAACAGCGCTTTGACGAACGGCTCGGCTTCGAAGGTGCGCAGGTCGTCGATACCTTCACCCACACCGATGAAACGGATCGGAATGCTGAACTGCTTGGCCAGGGCGAAGATGACGCCGCCCTTGGCGGTGCCGTCCAGCTTGGTCAGGGCCAGGCCGGTCAGCTCGACGCTCTGGTTGAAGTACTTGGCCTGGCTGATGGCGTTCTGGCCGGTGCCGGCGTCGAGCACCAGCAGCACCTCGTGCGGCGCCTCGGCGTCGAGTTTGCCGATCACTCGGCGCACCTTCTTCAGCTCTTCCATCAGGTTGTCTTTGGTGTGCAGACGGCCGGCGGTATCAGCGATCAGCACGTCGACGCCCCGGGCCTTGGCGGCCTGCACGGCGTCGAAGATCACCGAGGCCGAGTCGGCACCGGTGTGCTGGGCGATTACCGGGATCTGGTTGCGCTCACCCCAAACCTGCAACTGCTCGACCGCTGCGGCGCGGAAGGTGTCGCCCGCGGCCAGCATGACCTTCTTGCCCTCCAGCTGCAGCTTCTTGGCCAGCTTGCCAATGGTGGTGGTCTTGCCGGCGCCGTTCACGCCGACCACCAGGATCACGTAGGGCTTGTTCTGCGCCTGGATCTTCAGCGGCTGCTCGACCGGACGCAGCAGCGCGGCCAACTCTTCCTGCAGCGACTTGTACAGCGCATCGGCATCGGCCAGCTGCTTGCGGGCGACCTTCTGGGTCAGGTTCTGGACGATGGCCGAAGTCGCTTCCACGCCAACGTCGGCGGTCAGCAGGCGGGTCTCGATCTCGTCGAGCAGGTCGTCATCGATGACTTTTTTGCCCAGGAACAGGCTGGCCATGCCTTCGCCGATACTGGCGCTGGTCTTGGACAGGCCCTGTTTGAGGCGGGCGAAGAAGCCGGGTTTGGACTGCTCAGTGGCGACCGGCGCGGCAACGGGCTCGGGTTCGACCGGGGCTGGGGCTGGGGCTGGGGCTGGAGCTGGAGCCGGGGCGGGTTCGGCAACCACCGGCGCGGCAGGCTCGACCACTGGGCGCTCAGGAATTGCAGGCGGGGCCGTGGGCTCAAGGTCCGGCACCAGGGCCACAGGCTCTTCGGCAACGGGCAATACCAGATTGCTGACAGGCGGCTCGACGGCCCGAATTACTGGGGCTTCGGGGGCAGTCACCACCGGCGCTTGAGGTTCGACCTGCGGCGCACTGGCTTGCGCGTTCGCGGGCATGCTCGCCGCCACAGGGGGCTGGGCAGGCTGAGAAGGCTCAGGATCAGCCAGGGCCGGCACAGGTTGAGGCGGCTCGGGCGCAACAGGGGCTTGTGCGGCCACCGGCTCGGCCGGTGCCACAGCAGGCTGCTCGACGGCAGGCTGCGCCGCTACCGGCGCTTCAGCCTGTGGCTCGGGCGTTTGCGGCTGTTCGGCGACAGGTTGCTGCGGCTTCTTGCGAAACCAGCTGAACAGGCCTTTCTTTTCGCCAGACTCGGCCGGCGCTTTTTTGTCGTCGTTGGAACCAAACATGGAGGACGGCTATCTCAGGGTAGCGATGCGCCAGCAATGACGCATCGGGAATTCTCTATACGCAGAACAGACTATCTTGAAGCCGGCTGGTTCATGCGCAACGTTTTGTCTTAGTGTCCTGTGGGCCAGAACGGCGACAGGCATGGTCGCCAGGCAACCGGATCAGTATCCTAGCACCTCCTGGCCCGCCGACGCTAAACCCTGCGGGCCGCCGAACAGGTTAAACACCGTATGAATGCTCTAGCCCGCCGCGCCGCTGGCCTGTTGCTCGGCACGCTCTGCCTGCCGCTCGCGGCCTTCGCCGCCGATGTGCAACCGACCCACGAATTCATCCTCGACAACGGCCTCAAAGTGGTCGTGCGCGAAGATCACCGCGCGCCGGTGGTGGTCTCGCAGATCTGGTACAAGGTGGGCTCCAGCTACGAGACCCCAGGCCAGACCGGCCTGTCCCATGCGCTTGAACACATGATGTTCAAGGGTAGCGCCAAAGTCGGCCCCGGCGAGGCCTCGCGCATCCTGCGCGACCTGGGTGCGGAAGAGAACGCCTTCACCAGTGACGACTACACGGCCTATTACCAGGTGCTGGCCCGCGACCGCCTGCCGGTGGCCCTTGAGCTGGAGGCCGATCGCCTGGCCAGCCTGCGCCTGCCCGCCGACGAGTTCAGCCGCGAAATAGAGGTGATCAAAGAGGAGCGCCGCCTGCGCACCGACGACCAGCCCAATGCCAAGGCGTTCGAGCTGTTCCGCGCGATGGCCTACCCGGCCAGTGGCTACCACACCCCGACCATTGGCTGGATGGCCGACCTCGATCGCATGAAGGTCGAAGAGCTGCGCCATTGGTACGAATCCTGGTATGCGCCCAACAATGCCACCCTGGTGGTGGTCGGCGATGTCACCGTCGATGAGGTCAAGGGCCTGGCGCAAAAGTACTTCGCCGGCATTCCCAAGCGTGCGGTGCCGCCCGCCAAGCTGCCGCTTGAGCTGGCCGAACCCGGCCAACGCCAGCTGACCTTACACGTGCGCACCCAGTTGCCGAGCCTGATCTACGGCTTCAACGTACCCGGCCTGCCGACCGCCAAGGACCCGCGCACGGTGCATGCCCTGCGCCTGATCTCGGCCCTGCTCGATGGCGGCTACAGCGCACGGATGCCAGCCCGCCTGGAGCGCGGCCAGGAACTGGTGGCCGGTGCGTCGTCCAGCTACAACGCCTTCACCCGGGGCGATAGCCTGTTCCTGATCTCGGCCACGCCGAACGTGCAGAAGCAAAAAACCATGGACGACGTGGAGAAGGGCATCTGGCAATTGCTGGAGGAACTCAAGACCACGCCACCCAGCGCCGAAGAACTCGAACGCGTGCGCGCCCAGGTGATCGCCGGCCTGGTCTACGACCGCGACTCCATCAGCAGCCAGGCCACCACCATCGGCCAGCTGGAGACTGTGGGCCTGTCTTGGAAGCTGATCGACAGCGAGCTGGACGAGCTCAAGCGCGTGACCCCGCAAGACATCCAGAACGCTGCGCGCACCTATTTCACCCGCGAACGCCTGAGCGTTGCCCATGTATTGCCCGAGGAGTCCGCTCATGAGTGATCGCAGCGCACCACGCCGCACCCTGCTGGCCACGGGCATCCGCGCCCTGGCGCTGGCGGCGGTATTGACGGCCCCGGCCCTGGCCGACAACGCGGCCAAGGCTGACAGCACCGCGGCCCGCCCGGCCAATACCCTGCAGTCGCTGGCCGAGCTGGACGGCAAGGCCCCCAGCCGACGTCAACTGAACATCCAGCACTGGAACACCGCCGAAGGCGCCCGGGTACTGTTCGTCGAAGCCCGCGAACTGCCGATGTTCGACCTGCGCGTCACCTTCGCCGCCGGTAGCAGCCAGGACGGCGGCACGCCAGGCCTGGCCGCCTTGACCAACGCCATGCTCAACGAAGGCGTGGCCGGCAAGGACGTGACCGCCATTGCCGAAGGCTTCGAGGGCCTGGGCGCAGACTTCGGCAACGGCTCGTACCGCGACATGGCCGTGGCATCGCTTCGCAGCCTGAGCACCAAGGACAAGCGCGAACCGGCGCTCAAGCTGTTCGCTGAAGTGGCAGGCAAGCCGACCTTCCCCGAGGACGCCCTCAAGCGCATCAAAAACCAGATGCTGGCCGGCTTCGAATACGACAAGCAGAACCCCGGCAAGCTCGCGGGCAAGGCCTTGTTCGGCAAGCTGTACGGCGACCACCCGTACGCCCACCCGAGCGACGGCAGCGCCGAGAGCATCAACGGCATCACCTTGGCCCAGTTGCGCGCCTTCCACGCCAAGGCCTACTCGGCCGGCAACGCCGTCATCGCCCTAGTCGGCGACCTCAGCCGCGCCGAAGCCGAAGCCATTGCCGCCCAGGTATCCGCCGGCCTGCCGAAAGGCCCGGCGCTGGCCGCACCGGCACAACCCACCGACCCCAAGGCGGGCCTGACCCACATCGACTTCCCGTCCAAGCAGACCCACCTGATGCTGGCCGAGCTGGGTATCGACCGCCAGGACCCGGACTGGCCGGCCCTGTCGCTGGGCAACCAGATCCTCGGCGGTGGCGCGTTCGGCACCCGCCTGATGAGCGAAGTGCGTGAAAAACGCGGGCTCACCTACGGTGTCTACTCGGTGTTCAGCCCGATGCAGGTACGTGGCCCGTTCATGATCAACCTGCAAACCCGCGCCGAACTCAGCGAAGGCACCCTCAAGCTGGTCCAGGACATCCTGGCCGACTACCTCAAGAGCGGCCCGACCCAGCAAGAGCTGGACGATGCCAAGCGCGAGCTGGCCGGCAGCTTCCCGCTGTCCAATGCCAGCAACGCCAGTATCGTCGGCCAACTGGGGGCCATTGGCTTCTACAACCTGCCGCTGACCTGGCTGGAGGACTTCATGCAGCAGTCCCAGGCGCTCACCGTAGAGCAGGTCAAGGCCGCCATGAACAAACACCTGTCAGCCGATAAACTGGTGATCGTCACCGCGGGCCCCAAGGTGCCGCAAAAACCGCTGCCAGCCCCCACTGACAAGCCTTCCGAGCAACCGCTCGGCGTACCGGAGCACTAATGCCAAGATCCACCCCTCCCGCCCGCCCTCAACCGGGCCACAGCAAGGGCCAGGGCCACCTGCGCATCATCGCCGGCGAGTGGCGCAGCCGCCGCCTGGCGGTGCCTGAAGGCGACGGCCTGCGGCCAACGCCTGATCGCGTGCGCGAAACCGTGTTCAACTGGCTCGCGCCCTACATCGAAGGCGCCCGCGTGCTGGACGCCTTCACCGGCAGCGGCGCGCTGGTGCTGGAAGCCTTGTCGCGCGGCGCCGAAGACGCCGTGGCACTGGACAGCAACCCCGCCGCCATCAGCAACCTCAAGGACAACCTCGAGCTGCTGCGCTGCCCACGCGGGCAAATTCTGCAAACCGACGCGCTGCGCTACCTGCAGAACCCGGCCAAGCAGCAGTTCGACGTGGTGTTCCTCGACCCACCGTTCCACCAGGACCTGCTGGCCAACACCTGCAACCTGCTGGAACAGAACCAGTGGCTGCGGGAACAGGCGTGGATCTACACCGAGAGCGAAACCGCACCCTCGGCCTTGCAACTGCCGGGCAACTGGCGCCTGCACCGGGAGAAAAAGACCGGTCAGGTGCATTACGCGCTCTGGCAGCGGGGCTGATCACCTGACATCAGGCCGGCGTACATTGTCAGCGTAAAGCGTTGGCGTATTTAGCTACCGCACAGCAACCGGCCCTCTGGCTGAAGCTGCTCCTTCGTTTCTTGCTGGAGCACTTCAACCATGACCGAACCGCCAAAGCCGACACCGTCGGTACAGTCCTTTGCCCTCGCCAATGGCCTGCGCGTCTACCTGCGCGAAGACCGTCGCGCCCCGCTGGTCAGCGTGCAGCTGTGGTATCACGTAGGCTCCATCGACGAGCCTGACGGCCACAGCGGCCTGTCCCATGCTCTGGAGCATCTGCTGTTCGAGGGCAGCAGCAAGCTGGCCAGCGGGCAATACTCGACGCTGATGACCCGCCTCGGCGGAGAGCCGAATGCGTTCACGCTGGAAGACGCCACTGTGTTTCCACTGACCTTGCCCGTCAGCCGGCTGGAGATTGTACTGGAAGCCATGGCCGACACCATGGCCACTGCCACGCTCAGCGATGCGCCCTTTGCCCGCGAACTGGCAGTGGTGATGGCCGAGCGGCGCGTCGATATCGACAACAACCCCTTGGCCCTCGCGATGGAGCAGCACCAGTTGCTGGCCCACGGCAACAGCCGCTATGCAACGCCGGTGATCGGCCACCCCGCCGACCTCCACGCCATGACGCCCGCGGCAGCGCGTACCTGGTACCAGACCTGGTATCACCCAAACAACGCGACCTTGTCAGTCGTCGGCGATATCGGGCTACAGCCACTGCAGGCACTGGTAGCGCGGCACTTTGCCGTGATCCCCGCCCATCGCCTGCCACCCCGTCAAACGCCCGTCGAGGATGCCGAGCTGACGCGCCGCTCTCAAACAGTGCACCTGCAAGGCCTGAGGCCTGGCGTGATCCTCAGTTTCAACCTGCCCAGCCAACGCACCGCCACGTCCAACGCGCAAGCTCATACATTGCGGCTGCTGCCCGATCTCCTCAGCGAAGGCCACGCCGCCACCCTCCGCCGCCTGCTGGTGATAGACGAACAGGTGCTGCAAGGCCTGAAGGCGACGTACCAACCGTATCGGCGCGGCGACAGCCTGCTGACGCTCTACGCCTTCTGTAGTGCGCACATCACGCCCGAGGCTGCAGCCGACAGGCTGTTGGCTGAAATCGAACGCTTTCGTCAGCAGCCGCCCAGCATCGAGGCGCTTCAGCGCGCCAAGGCACGCCTCCTCGCCAGGCAGCTGTTTGCCCGGGACGCCATCGCTGAGCAAGCACATGCCATCGGCAGGCAGGCGGTTTGCGGGCTGGACCCCATCGCGCTGGATGATGAACGAGCCACCCTCGAAGCCGTGACGGCCGAACAGGTGCACCAGGCCGCCGTCGCCTACCTGACAGCGCCTCGCACAGCGATCACCTACATGCACGACAAGGAGCGCGCCCATGAATGACAGGATATCGCCCCCTCCGGCGGCACATGGCATCTACGGCGGCCTACTCTCCGCCCAAGGGCTGGACCTGCAACAGCGCGAGGCCATCCGCACCAAGGTACACACCTGGAGAACCGACGCGGGAACAGGCGTCACGTTCGTCGAAGCCCGCGGCTTGCCTATCGTCGATGTGGTGCTGTGCTTTAACGCCGGTACTGCTTCGGTTGACCCACCCAGCCTGGCGGCCCTGACGCTGTACATGCTCGACGAGGGCAGCCTGCGCTTCAATGCCGCCGAGCATGCGCAACGTATCGAGCGGCTCGGTGCGGTGGTTGAAAAGCAGATACGCCACGATCACGCCACGCTGAGCCTGCGCAGTGTCAGTACCAAAGCACTGCTCGACCCTGCCATCGAGCTGTTCACCAGCTTGGCCGCACAACCGGCCTTCCCCGCTCCAGCCCTGGAGAAGATCAAACGCCAGCTGGTGCTGCATGACGCAGCCCGCGCCAGGCAGCCGGTGCACAGAGCACGCAGCGAAGCCTATCGTCACCTCTTCAGCGGCCACCCTTACGGCCAGCCACAAGGCAGCACTGCGCAAGTGCTCGACGCCGTCACGCCTGCTGACCTGAAAGCATTTCACCGACGCGCCTACTCCGCCACCAACCTGGAAATGGTCGTGGTCGGGGATCTGTCCCGCATCGAGGCGCAGGCCATGGCGCAGCGTATCAGCCAGGCACTGCCCCAAGGCTGGGCTGCCGCTGAGCTGCCAGCTGCGCCCCAAACATCGGGCACCACAATCAACATCGAGCAGGCCGGGGCAGGCAACGCGGTTCTTCTTGCGCTGCCGATCGACGTACCGGCCAACGACCCTGAGTACCTTGCCCTAAAGCTGGCCTGCGAGGTGCTGAGTGTGGGGTCCGACTCCCGCTTGATGAAAGCGCTGCGCAAACACCAAGGCTTGACCTACGACATCTACAGCCAGCTGGTGCCCAAGCGCGTTGGAGGGCTCTTCGCAATCGAGTGGGAAATTGCCCCACCCTACGTGAAAAGCTCGCAAGCACTGGTAGAGGCCATGCTGCACGATTTGGTGCTGCACGGGCCGACCGAGGACGAGCTGCAACTGGCCTGCCAACAGCTGGCAGGCCAGTTGTTGCGTACGGTTGCGCAGAACAAACGCCTGGCCGAGCTGCTGACCGAAACCACCCAGCAACGCCAACCTGCCGATCACCTGAACACGTATAACGAGGGCTTGGCCGAGCTGACCCCGGAGGCGGTCCGCGACGTCCTGCAACGCAGGTTCGACCTGACGCGCAGGGTACTTGTCAGCGTCGGCCCGGCTGCCGATCAGCAACCACTGCCGGCCTCCGACCAATAGCGCAGGTACAGCGGCGGCGTTTCATGGCACTCTAGGCAGGCACATCACGAGTCGCCCAGCATGCCCAGTTTCACTGCTACGTTCCGCCCTGCCGTCGGCCTGTCCAACCCCCATCTGCAAACCTTGTGGGGGCCGCTCTGGCGCAAGCTGCCCGAACTGCAACGCGACCGCGAGCGGCTGTGGCTGGCCGATGGCGATTTCATCGACCTCGACTGGCACGGCCCGCACCAACCGGATGCACCGTTGGTGCTGGTCCTGCATGGCCTCACCGGCTCTTCCCACTCGCCCTACGTCAAAGGCTTGCAGCAAGCCCTGCAGGGCCGCGGCTGGGCCAGTGTGGCGGTGAACTGGCGCGGTTGCTCGGGCGAGCCGAACCTGCTGCCGCGCAGCTACCATTCCGGCGCCAGCGAAGACCTGGCAGAAATCGTCGCCCACCTGCGCGCCCAGCGCCCCTTGGCGCCGCTTTTCGCGGTGGGTTATTCGTTGGGTGGCAATGTGTTGCTCAAGTACCTGGGCGAAAGCGGGTCGGCCAGCCAGCTGGAAGCGGCGGTCGCGGTGTCGGTGCCGTTTCGCCTAGACCAGTGTGCCGACCGCATCGGCCAAGGCTTTTCGAAAGTTTACCAAGCGCACTTCATGCGCGAGATGTTGGCCTATGTGCAACTGAAGCAGCGGCATTTTCATGAAAAGGGCCAGCATGAGCGGCTGGCGGCGCTGCAACGGCTGGGGCCGCTGACCAACCTGCGTACCTTCTGGGACTTCGACGGCAAGGTCACCGCACCGCTGAACGGGTTCAACGATGCGCACGACTATTACCGGCGCTCATCGAGCCGCTTCTTCCTGGGCGAGAATCGCACCCCAACCCTGATCATCCACGCCAGCGACGACCCGTTCGTCTCTAGCCACAGCTTGCCCCTGGCCAGCGAACTGGCGCCGCAGACGCACTTTGAACTGCACAACCGCGGCGGCCATGTGGGCTTTGTCGATGGCAGCCTGCGCAACCCGGGGTATTACCTGGAGCGGCGGATTCCGCAGTGGCTGGTAGAGGGCGCTTAGAGACGGCCTGGGTCAATCCCCGGTAGCCACCCCGTGCGCCGGGTTGTTGATCCATTCGCTCCACGACCCCGCATACAGCCGCCCCAGGGGATAGCCCGCCAGCGCCAAAGCAAACAGGTTGTGGCAAGCGGTCACGCCCGACCCGCAGTAGGCCACCAGGTGCTCCGGCGAGCGCCCGGCCAGTTTTTCTGCGAACCGTTGCTTGAGCGCTTCGGCCGGCAGGAAACGCCCGTCGGCCCCCAGGTTGTCGGTGAATGCCGCGCACTGCGCGCCAGGGATGTGCCCAGCGACCGGGTCGATCGGCTCGACTTCACCCCGGAAGCGCGGCAGCGCGCGGGCGTCGATCAACGTCAGCTCGGCATCGCCCAGGTGCTTGGCCAGGTGCTCGGCATCGATCAGCAGCTTGCTGTCCGGTTCGCCCTTGAAGGTCCCTTCGCGTTTGAGCGGTGGGTCCAGGCTCAGCGGCAGGTGCGCCGCATGCCATGCCTTGAGCCCGCCATCGAGAATCGACACGCCGCTGCGCTTGCCCAGCCAGGCCAGCAACCACCAGGCACGAGCAGCAAACGCACCCGGGCCGTCGTCGTACAGCACCACCTCGCTGTCATTGTCCACGCCCCACTCACGCAGACGCTCGACCAACCGCGCCGCATCGGGCAAAGGGTGGCGCCCCGTGCGCCCCTTGCTTATCGGGCCACTGAGGTCGCGCTCCAGGTCAGCGAAGTGCGCCCCGGCAATATGCCCCTCGGCATAGCTGCGTTGGCCATAATCCACATCCTCGAGGGCAAAGCGGCAGTCGAGGATCACCAAATCGGGCGAGCCCAGACGCTCGGCCAACGCTTGCGGGGTGATCAATTGCGCGAGGGGCATGACAATCTCCTGATCGATAGCACTCGAGCCCTGGTTTACAGTTCCAAGGCCTGGTTGAAGGGTACGTGGAATTCCTGGCACAGCGCGTCCACGGCGCTGCGGGCATCTGCGGTGACAAAGCCGAGCTCCAGCACCAATACCTGATAGACGCCCCGCTTGAAGGCTTCTTCACCCAGGTGCGCGGAATGCTCGCGCGTGGTGCTGAGAAAGCGCACCCATGAGGTCAGGACGATCCAGGCATTGATGGTCAGCGACTCGATCTGCGCCGGCGCCATGGCCAGGATCCCGGCGTCGACGAAGCCACGGTAAATCGCTTGGCCCTGACGCAGGCAGCGCTCGGAAAACCGCCGGTAACGGGCGGCCAGCTCGGGGTCGCTGTCCAGCAGGTGCTCCAGGTCGCGGTGCAGGAAGCGGTAGTTCCACATCGCCGCGAGCAGGGCCTTGAGGTAGAAACGTTTATCTTCCACCGTGGCGCAGCGCCCTTGAGGCGGGCGCAAGAAGCTGTCCACCAGCTCTTCGTACTGGCTGAACAACAGGGCGATGATCGCCTGCTTGTTGGGGAAGTGGTAATACAGGTTGCCGGGCGAAATTTCCATGTGCGCGGCAATGTGGTTGGTACTGACGCTACGTTCGCCCTGCTGGTTGAACAGCTCCAGGCTGTTCTGCACGATGCGCTCTCGGGTCTTCATGCGCGGGGCCATGCTCAGCTCCCAGTCTGCGGGCCTTGATCAAAGGGCCATCTTAAGGCGTATCCGGTGTGGAATACACCGCTCGACGCCAACGAAAAATTCGCACGATCGTTCGGATTAGAGTATAGGCTCTAGGGATTTCCTGCCCGGATTCGAGCCGATATGACCTCGCCCGTTGACGTGCCTCCTGTGCATTCCGACCCCGACCTGACGGCGAGGTTCGCCGCCCAACGCCTGGCTTTTGCGGGTAACCCCGCCCCCCCGGCAGCCCAGCGCCGGCAATGGCTGAAGAGCCTGCGCGAGGCACTGCTGGCCGAGCAAACGCAGCTGATCGAAGCCATCGATCAAGACTTTGACGGGCGCAGCGCCGATGAAACCTTGCTGGCGGAATTGCTGCCCTCGGTCCAGGGCCTGCGCCACGCCGAAAAACACCTGCGACGCTGGATGCGGGCCAGCCGGCGCCGCGTCGGCCTGGCCTTCCAGCCCGCCAGCGCGCAGGTGCGCTATCAACCGCTGGGGGTGGTCGGCATCATCGTGCCGTGGAACTACCCGCTGTTTCTCGCCATTGGCCCGCTGACCTGTGCCCTGGCCGCCGGCAACCGGGTCATGCTCAAGCTCAGCGAAGCCACGCCCGCCAGCGCCCTGGCCCTCCAGCAGTTGCTGGCGCGCGTGTTCCCCGAAGACCTGGTCAGCGTGGTGCTGGGTGAGGTCGAGGTTGCCCAGGCCTTTGCCCGCCTGCCGTTCGACCACCTGCTGTTCACCGGTGCAACCAGCGTAGGCCGTCAGGTGATGCTGGCCGCGGCGCACAACCTGACCCCGGTCACCCTGGAGCTGGGCGGCAAATCCCCGGCCATCGTCTCGGCCAGCGTACCCTTGGACAGCGCGGCCGAGCGCATCGCCTTCGGCAAAACCCTGAACGCCGGCCAAACCTGCGTGGCCCCCGACTACGTGCTGGTACCGCGCGAGCGGCTGGGGGCCTTCAGTGACGCTTACCAGTCCGCCGTCCACCGCCTGTTCCCGCGTATCGCCGACAACCCCGACTACACCGCCATCATCAACCCGCGGCAGTTGCAGCGCCTGCAGCACCTGCTGGACGACGCCCGTGACCAAGGCGCCCAGGTGCTCGACCTCTACCCAGGCGAGCCGCGCCAGGGACGACGCCTGCCCCCTCACCTGCTGCTGCACGTGAACGACGAGATGCAGGTGATGCAGGACGAAATCTTCGGCCCGCTGCTGCCGCTGGTGCCCTACGACAGCCTCGACCAGGCATTGGCCTACATCAACCAGCGCCCTCGCCCACTGGCTCTTTACTACTTCGGCTACGACCGCAGCGAACAGGAACACGTGCTGCGCCACAGCCACTCCGGCGGTGTTTGCCTGAACGACACCCTGCTGCATGTGGCTCAGGACGACCTGCCCTTTGGCGGCATCGGGCCTTCCGGCATGGGCCACTACCACGGCCACGAAGGTTTTCTGACCTTCAGCAAGGCCAAGGCCGTGCTGGCCAAACAGCGCCTGAACGCTGCACGCCTGATTTACCCACCGTATGGCAAGGCCTTGCAGCGCCTGGTCTACAAGCTGTTCATCCGCTGAGCCCAAGCCCATGCAGCGTCGCGACTTGCTCCGCTTCAGCCTGGGCGCCAGCGCCTTCCTCGCCACCACCAGCCTGGTCGGCTGCACGGCACAGTCGGCCGCGCCCGGTTACAAGGTGCTGCGTGATGACGACCTGCCCCTGTTGAGCGCGCTGATCCCGGTGGTGCTGGCCGGGACCCAGGCCGTCGAGGCGCTGGTGCTGCACAGCCTCGATCACAAACTGGCGGCGCTGTCGCCAGAAATGCTCAAGCTCACCCGGCAACTGTTCGACGTGCTCAGCCTGCCGCTGACCCGTGGCCCGCTGACTGGTGTGTGGGGCGCCTGGGAGCAGGCCAGCAGCGAGCAGATCAACGCGTTTCTGCAACGCTGGCAGGACAGTTCGCTGAACCTGCTGCGCATGGGCCACGCCTCGTTGCTGCAATTGCTGCAGATGGCCTGGTATGAACGGCCGGAAGCCTGGGCTGCCTGCGGCTACCCAGGGCCACCGAAGATCTGACCACCACAAGAGCCTTGCCAATGCCTGTCATCGACCCGTTTCGCCAAGGCCTCGAACGCGGCTGGATCACCCACGACGGCTCGCGCCTGGCGCATGACCTGGCCCTGCAGGCCGATATCGCCGTGATCGGCAGCGGGGCTGGCGGCGCCACCAGCGCGCAGTTGCTCAGCGCCGCAGGGTTCAAGGTGCTGCTAATCGAAGAAGGCCCCCTGAAGACCAGCAGCGACTTCCACCTGCTGGAGAGCGAGGCCTACGCCAGCCTCTACCAGGAAGGCCTCGGCCGCATGAGCAAGGACGGCGCCATCACCATTTTGCAGGGCCGCGCTGTGGGCGGCACCACGCTGGTGAATTGGACCTCGAGCTTTCGCACGCCGCCACAGACCCTGGCCCATTGGGCCCGGGAGCACCAGGTCAATGGCTTGGACAACGAGGCGCTAGGCCCCTGGTTCGAGCGCATCGAACATCAGCTGGGGATCAGCCCTTGGGCCTTGCCACCCAACGCCAACAATGAGGTCCTGCGCCGTGGCTGCGAACAACTCGGCTATCGCTGGGCGGTAATCCCGCGCAACGTGCGGGGTTGCTGGAACCTTGGTTATTGCGGCATGGGCTGCCCGGTCAACGCCAAGCAATCGATGCTGGTAACCACTATTCCAGCCACCCTCGACCAGGGCGGCGAGCTGCTCTATCTTGCGCGTGCCGAGCGCTTCGAGCACAACGGCGAGCGCATTACCCAGTTGCAGTGCACGGCCTTGGATGCCCAAGGGATAAACCCCACCGGCCGGCAGATCAGCGTGCACGCCCGCCACTACATCCTCGCCGGGGGCGGTATCAACAGCCCAGCCCTGCTGCTGCGCTCCAACGCCCCCGACCCACACGCCCGCCTGGGCAAACGCACCTTCCTGCACCTGGTCAACTTCAGCGCGGCACGGTTCAAGGCGCGCATCGACCCCTATTACGGTGCTCCGCAGACCATCTACAGCGATCACTTCCAATGGCTGGGCGGCAGCGGCGGCCCGGTCGGCTACAAACTGGAAGTGCCCCCGCTGCACCCGGCCCTGGCCAGCACCCTGCTGGGCGGGCATGGCAGCGAAAATGCCCAGCGCATGGCCGAGCTGCCGCATACCCACGTGATGCTGGCGTTGCTGCGCGATGGCTTTCACCCAGAAAGCCAAGGTGGCACGGTCGAGCTGCGTGGCGATGGCTCGCCCGTGCTGGATTACCCAGTCAATGACTACCTACGCGACGGTTTGCGCCGCGCCTACCGCAGCATGGCGCAGATCCAGTTTGCCGCCGGGGCAGAACAGGTGATGCCGGTGCACAGTGATGCCCGCTACGCCAACAACCTTGGCGAAGCCCTGACGATGATCGACGGCCTGCCACTGGCGCCGTTCCGCACACGCCTGGGCAGCGCCCACGTGATGGGCGGCTGTGCCCTGGGTGAAGACCCGCGGCACGCGGTGTGCAACAGCCTGGGCCAGCATCACCAGCTGGAAAACCTGTCGATTCACGACGGCTCGCTGTTCCCCACCAGTATCGGCGCCAACCCGCAATTGTCGGTGTACGCCATCAGCGCCAAGCTCACCGAGGCCCTGATCGCCCGCCTGGCACACAACGCATGACAACGAATGCACCCACTGTCTATAGTGCCATCAGCCGGCCGCATGACTTGGCCGGGCGCTATCGCTGCGCTACCATCCGACTCCCCAACGCACTCCAGCCAGGATGACGCGATGAACCGAGTGTTGTACCCGGGTACTTTCGACCCCATTACCAAAGGCCATGGCGACTTGGTCGAGCGCGCCTCGCGGCTCTTCGACCATGTGATTATCGCAGTGGCGGCCAGCCCGAAGAAAAACCCCCTGTTCCCGCTGGAACAACGGGTTGCGCTGGCCCGTGAGGTCACCAAGCACCTGCCCAATGTCGAAGTCATCGGCTTCTCTTCCCTGTTGGCGCATTTTGCCAAGGAACAGGGCGCCAACGTCTTCCTGCGTGGCCTGCGCGCGGTCTCCGACTTCGAGTATGAGTTCCAGCTGGCGAACATGAACCGGCAACTGGCACCCGATGTCGAGAGCCTGTTCCTGACGCCGTCGGAGCGTTATTCGTTCATTTCCTCGACGTTGGTCCGGGAAATCGCGGCATTGGGGGGGGATATCAGCAAATTCGTCCACCCCATAGTGGCTGAGGCGCTGACCGAACGGTTCAAGAAGTAAGCCTGCACGCCTGATCATCGCGCCCGCGTGCACTGCGGGCGCGAATGCGGCACAATTGTGCCCACAGCGTTGAACATGCCCGGGCTGAGAGCCCCGGCCGGAGTCCCCATGTCCCTGATCATCACCGACGATTGCATCAACTGCGACGTCTGCGAACCCGAGTGCCCGAACGAGGCCATCTCCCAAGGCGAAGAGATCTACGTGATCGACCCTAACCTGTGCACCCAGTGCGTGGGTCATTACGACGAGCCCCAGTGCCAGCAGGTCTGCCCGGTCGACTGCATCCCCCTGGATGAAGCGCACCCAGAGACCGAAGAGCAGCTGATGGCCAAGTACCGCCTGATTACTGGCAAGGCCTAAGCCCACCTGCACTTACGCGCCCCTCTGTAGGAGCGGCCTTGTGTCGCGAAAGGGCCGCAAAGCGGCCCCGGCAATTTATGCTGCGACGCTGAAAACCTGGGGCCGCTTCGCGCCCCATCGCGACGCAAGGCCGCTCCTACAAGGCACAGCGAACACTTCAGCGCTGGCAGCGTGGGCAGAACACGCTTGCCCGCTGGCCTAGCTTCACCTCGCGCAAGGTCGTGCCACACAGTTTGCACGGCATACCGCCCCGCCCGTAGACGAACAGTTCCTGCTGGAAGTAGCCCGGCTGCCCATCCCCACCGATGAAATCACGCAATGTCGTGCCGCCCTGCTCGATGGCCGCTGCCAGCACGCGTTTGATCTCGATGGCCAGCTTCAGGTAACGCGCCCGCGAGATACCGCCCGCCTCGCGGCGTGGGTCGATGCCCGCAGCAAACAGCGCTTCAGTGGCGTAGATGTTGCCCACCCCCACGACGATGGCGTTATCCATGATGAACGGCTTGACCGCCATCGAGCGCCCACGCGACAGCTGGAACAAACGCTCGCCATCGAACAGGTCGGTCAACGGCTCTGGCCCCAGACGCAGCAGCAGTTCGTGGTTGAGCGGGTCGAGGCTCCAGAGCATGGCGCCGAAACGGCGCGGGTCGGTGTAGCGCAGCATCAGCCCCGACTCCAGCTCGATATCCACGTGCTCGTGCTTGGCCGCCGGCAGGCCGAGCTCGACCAGGCGCAAATTGCCCGACATGCCCAAATGGCTGATCAAGGTACCGACCTCGGCATTGATCAACAGGTACTTGGCCCGCCGCTCGACGCTGACGATACGCTGCCCCGACAAGCGCACGTCCAGGTCTTCGGGGATCGGCCAGCGCAGGCGCCGGTCACGCACCACCACCCGGCTGACCCGCTGGCCTTCCAGATGAGGCGCAATGCCGCGCCGGGTGGTTTCTACTTCGGGTAGTTCCGGCATGTGTCAGTGCCCGCCCAGCTCTCGAATATTCTGTTTGAGGTTTTCGAAGTCGTAGTCCGACAAGCCAATGTAATCGAGCACCAGTGGCCCGACCACTTCCCATTCGTGGTCGACGCTCTGGCTGCCCAGTACCCGGTAGGACGCGCAGATGTGCTCGGCCATCTTCAGCACCGCCAACAGGTTCTTCAGCTGGCTCTGGGTATTGCGCGAAGACTCGTCGCGGAACACGGCCAAGGCGTTGTGGTGGTTGGCGATGGCCGCTGTGAGGTGCTCGGGCAGGCGCCAGGACTTGGCGGTGAAGTACCCCACCACCGAGTGGTTGGTGTTGAAGGCGCGGTTTTCCGTATCGACCACCCGCGTTTCGGCGCTGGCCTCGGCATAGGCCTCTTCCAGCACCTCCATGTAGTTGGGGAAGCGCTTGAGCATCAGCGGCACACCGCAATCATGGAACAGCCCGAGGGTGTAGGCCTCGTCAGCCGTCTGCATGCCGGTGCGCTTGGCCAAGGTCAGGCAGGTCATGGCCACATCCTGCGCGGTGTCCCAGAAGCGGTTCAGGGTGACGATGGTCTCGTCGCTCATTTCGCCTTTGATCGACTGGGCGTTGATCAGGTTGATGATCGAACGACTACCCAGCAGGTTCACCGCCCGCTGGATCGAGCCGATCTTGTTGGAGAGGCCGAAATGCGGGGAGTTGACCAACTTGAGCAACGCGCCGGACAAGCCCGGGTCCTGGGAAATCAGCTTGGCGATGGTTTCCAGGTCTGGGTCGGGCATGTACTGCTCGAACTGCAGGTCGACCATGATCTGCGGTTGCGGCGGGATGGTGATGCCTTGCAAGGCTTGCTGGATCTGTTCGGCGCTGAGTTCTTGGGACATGCGTACACACTCGTTGAGGACGGCGAATTCTAACACCGGATCGGCTGGCTTTAGCCCTGGCCAGCACTTTGTCGCGCCTGACCCCGAAGCGAAGGCCAACACGGTATACTCCCGCTCTTTTTTCCCGGAGCGACGTCATGTCCCTGCCCAGCCTACGCCTCAAAGCCAATGCCGACCGCCGCCTGCGCGCCGGCCACCTGTGGGTCTACAGCAATGAAGTCGACGTCGCCGCGACCCCGCTGCAAGGTTTCCAGGCCGGCCAGCAAGCGATCCTCGAGGCTGCCAACGGCAAGCCGCTGGGCATCGTGGCGCTGAGCCCGAACAACCTGATCTGCGCGCGCCTGCTGTCGCGCGACATCAAGCTGCCGCTGGACAAGTCGCTGCTGGTACACCGCCTCAACGTCGCCCTGTCGCTGCGTGAGCGCCTGTTCGACAAGCCGTGCTACCGCCTGGTCTATGGCGACTCCGACCTGCTGCCAGGCCTGGTGGTCGACCGTTTCTTCGACATCCTCGTGGTCCAGCTGGCGTCGGCCACCATGGAACTGCACAAGGACGACGTGATCGCCGCCCTGGTGCAAGTGCTCAAGCCGAGCGGCATCTTGTTCAAGAACGATTCCGCCGCGCGTGATGCCGAAGGCCTGCAGCGCTACGTCGAAACCGTCTACGGCGAAGTGCCAGACTGGGTCCCGCTGGAAGAAAACGGCGTCAAGTTTGAAGCACCGGTACGTGAAGGCCAGAAGACCGGCTGGTTCTACGACCACCGCATGAACCGCGCACGCCTGGCGCCCTACGTCAAAGGCAAGCGCGTGCTCGACCTGTTCAGCTACATCGGTGGCTGGGGTGTGCAGGCCGGCGCGTTTGGCGCCAGCGAAGTGTTCTGTGTCGATGCGTCGGCTTTTGCCCTGGACGGCGTCGAGCGCAACGCCGCGCTCAACGGCATCAGCGAGAAACTGACCTGCATCGAAGGTGACGTATTTGAAGCGCTGCGCGAGCTGAAGGCCGCCGAAGAACGCTTCGACGTGATCATTGCCGACCCACCCGCCTTCATCAAGCGCAAAAAGGACCTGAAAAACGGCGAAGCGGCCTACCGTCGCCTCAACGAACAGGCCATGCGCATGCTCAACAAGGACGGCATTCTGGTCAGCGCCTCGTGCTCGATGCACCTGCCTGAGGATGACCTGAACAACATCCTGCTGACCAGCGCCCGCCACCTGGACCGCAACATGCAACTGCTCGAGCGCGGCGGCCAGGGCCCGGACCACCCGGTGCACCCGGCCATTGCCGAAACCCGCTACATCAAGAGCATTACCTGCCGGTTGCTGCCTAACAGCTGATTGGGCAATCGCTGAAGCGTGCATTACCTCCACCCCCTGTGGGAGCGGGTTTACCCGCGAAAGCGTCGGTGCATTCACCCTCGCATTCGCGGGTAAACCCGCTCCCACAGGGGTCGAGCTTGGGCTCTAAGGGATGCGCTCTGTCAGATATCCAGCACGTACGACGCGATCCCAAAGTACACCAGCACCCCCGCCGCATCGGCAATCGAGGTCACCAGCGGGCCACTGGCCGTCGCCGGGTCGAGCTTCAGCTTGGTGAACATGAACGGCAGGCTCATGCCGATCAGGCTACCCAGCAACACGATCACCAGCATGCTGCTGGCCACGATCAGGGCAATGTCCACCCCACCGCGCAGCGCGCCCAGCGATGCCACCGCCACGGCCATGGTCGCCCCCAGCGCCAGCGCAACCCCGCACTCGCGCCAGAGCATGCGCAGCCAATCACGCATGTACACTTCGCCCGTCGCCAGGCCCCGCACCATCAAGGTCGCTGACTGCGCCCCGGCGTTGCCCCCGCTGTCCACCAGCAGCGGCAGGAAGAACACCAGCACGATATGCGCGGCAATGGTTTCCTCGAACGCCGCAATCCCCGCCCCCGAGAACAGGTTGCCGAAGACCAGCAACACCAGCCACAGCACCCGTTTGCGGTACAGCAGGCTGATGGTGGCGTCGCGCAGGTTGCCCACGTGGTTGGTGATGGAGGCGCCTTTGTGGAAGTCCTCGGTGGCCTCATCGACCACCACATCAAGTGCATCGTCGCAGGTCACCAGGCCCACCAGCCGCCCGGCTTCGTCCAGCACCGGCACGGCCAGCAGGTCGTGCTCGCGGATCAAGCGGGCCACGTCTTCCTGACGGGCCGTGGTACAGACGCAAATGACCTTGTGCACCATGATGTGATCAATCAGCGCCTCAGGCGCCGCCAGGATCAACTCGCGCAAGGACAAGGTCCCGAGCAGGTTGCGCTGCCCATCGAGCACATAGGACTGGTAGATGGTTTCGGCATCGGCGGCCTCGCGGCGCAGCATGTCGATGGCCTGGCTGGCGCTGAGGCCGGCATCCAGGCACGAGTACTCACTGGTCATCAGGTAACCGGCCGTGCCTTCGGCGTAGCCATGCGGGTGAAGCAGGTCGTCACGACGGGCCTGAGCGGCCTGGCGCAGGTCAAGGGGTGAAACGAGCGTATCGGAGGTGTGCTGCATGAGGTTCTCCAGGCGCCGACGCAGGCACCCGCACACCTCAGCCACACGGGCTCAAGCCTTCGGAAGCCCTGGCGACGACGCGCTCAGTGCCAATTTGCGAGTTCGGTATGAACTGAAACTGGGAAGGTCCATTGAGGGTGTATCTCGTGAAGCCGCACATGCGGCGGGCGGATCATAGTCAGCTTGGGCGGGCAGGTCAGCCCCTGGACCGGCGTTTCGGAAGCGTCCTACAAGCGACCGGTCATGAAGCGAAAGCCACCGCCCAGACACATCGCCATTCCCTCACAGCGCCAGCGGTGTAGAATCGGCCTATTCATCGCCAGTCATCCCCGGCGGGTTTATGAGCTCTGGTCGAGCACGCGGCGATCCCGTGGTGTCTTCGGCCCCATCCGTGCCAGTGGCAACCGGCCTAAGGCGCATAGGACAAGAGAAGCTCACTCCCCTTTTTGTGACCTGATTAAGCCGCCAGGAGTGCTTCATGCCTGATTATCGTTCCAAGACTTCCACCCAAGGCCGCAACATGGCTGGCGCCCGAGCCCTGTGGCGCGCCACCGGGATGAAGGACGAAGATTTCAAGAAACCGATCATCGCCATCGCCAACTCGTTCACCCAGTTCGTCCCGGGCCACGTGCACCTGAAGGACCTGGGCCAGCTGGTTGCCCGTGAGATCGAGCGCGCCGGTGGCGTGGCCAAGGAATTCAACACCATCGCGGTCGACGACGGCATCGCCATGGGCCACGACGGCATGCTGTACTCGCTGCCAAGCCGCGAGATCATCGCCGACGCCGTGGAGTACATGGTCAACGCCCACTGTGCCGACGCCATTGTGTGCATCTCCAACTGCGACAAGATCACCCCCGGCATGCTGATGGCCGCCCTGCGCCTGAACATCCCGGTGATCTTCGTCTCCGGCGGCCCGATGGAAGCCGGCAAGACCAAGCTGGCCAGCCACGGCCTGGACCTGGTCGACGCGATGGTCATCGCGGCTGACTCCACGGCTTCCGACGAGAAGGTTGCCGAATACGAGCGCAGCGCCTGCCCGACCTGCGGTTCGTGCTCTGGCATGTTCACCGCCAACTCGATGAACTGCCTGACCGAAGCCCTGGGCCTGGCCCTGCCGGGCAACGGCTCGACCCTGGCCACCCACTCCGACCGCGAGCAGCTCTTCCTCACTGCCGGCCGCACCATCGTCGAGCTGTGCAAGCGCTACTACGGCGAGAACGACGAGTCGGTGCTGCCGCGCAACATCGCCAACTTCAAGGCGTTCGAAAACGCCATGATGCTCGACATCGCCATGGGCGGTTCGACCAACACCATCCTGCACCTGCTGGCCGCGGCCCAGGAAGGCGAGGTGGCGTTCGACCTGCGGGACATCGACCGCTTGTCGCGCAAAGTGCCGCAGCTGTGCAAGGTGGCGCCGAACATCCAGAAGTACCACATGGAAGACGTCCACCGCGCCGGCGGCATCTTCAGCATCCTCGGCTCGCTGGCCCGTGGCGGCCTGCTGCACACCGACCTGCCGACCGTGCACAGCCGCAGCATGGAAGAAGCCATCGCCAAGTGGGACATCACCCAGACCGACGACGAAGCGGTGCACACCTTCTTCAAAGCCGGCCCGGCGGGCATCCCGACCCAAACCGCCTTCAGCCAGTCGACCCGTTGGGAAACCCTCGACGACGACCGTGAGAACGGCTGCATCCGCAGCTTCGAACATGCCTACTCGCAAGAGGGTGGCCTGGCAGTGCTGTACGGCAATATCGCCCTCGACGGTTGCGTGGTGAAGACCGCCGGTGTCGACGAGTCGATCCATGTGTTCGAAGGCAGCGCGAAGATCTTCGAAAGCCAGGACAGCGCCGTGCGCGGCATCCTCGCCGACGAAGTGAAGGCCGGTGACATCGTCATCATCCGTTACGAAGGCCCGAAGGGCGGCCCGGGCATGCAAGAGATGCTCTACCCGACCTCGTACCTGAAGTCCAAAGGCTTGGGCAAGGCCTGCGCCCTGCTCACCGACGGCCGCTTCTCGGGCGGTACCTCGGGCCTGTCGATCGGCCACGCCTCGCCGGAAGCTGCTGCAGGCGGCGCAATTGGCCTGGTGCGCGACGGCGACAAGGTGTTGATCGACATCCCCAACCGTTCGATCAACCTGCTGGTCAGCGACGAAGAGCTGGCCGAGCGCCGTGTCGAGCAGGACAAAAAAGGCTGGAAGCCCGCCGAAGTGCGTCCGCGTAAAGTGACCACCGCGCTCAAGGCCTACGCCCTGCTGGCGACCAGTGCCGACAAAGGTGCGGTGCGTAACAAGGCGATGCTTGAAGGGCTGTAAGGCTCTGATGGGTGTATTGGGGCTGCTTTGCAGCCCCAGCGCTTTCAACTATCTTCCCCACGCGAAGCGCAGTGGCGCAACTGCGCCAGCAGCAGGGCCGCCGAGCGCTTCGGCTTCGCCGTCGAGGTCAGCATGAATTGCGCGTGTGGCAGTGCGGGCAGTGTCGTCACCTCCTGCAGGCCTGCGGCCAGTGCGCATGAGCGGGTGACCGGGGTTACCCCAAGCCCGCCGCTTACGGCAGTCATCAGCCCCCCGGCACTGGGGCTCTGGCAAACGATCCGCCATTGTCGCCCTGCACGCGCCAATGCTTCGATGGCCGCCGCTCGGTAGGGGCATTGATCGGAAAACACCGCCAAAGGTACAGGTGAGGTCGCATCATCGGCGCCCAGCGCCAGCGGCCCTCTCGCCCAGACCAACGGCTCGGACCAGAGCACCTCGCCACGCTCATCACCGCCGCAGCGGCTCCCCAGCACAATATCCAGCCCACCCGCGTGCATGAGCGCGAGCAACTCGCCGGTCAAGCCGACCTGCAGGGCAACCTCGGCATCGGGGTGCGCCACGGAAAATCGACGCAGGCAATCAATGATCGGGGCCTTGACCATCTCCTCGCTCAACCCCACGGACACGGCGCCGCAAACCCGTCGGCCGACGCCAAGGCTCGCGCGGGCATCGTCATGCAGTGCCAGGATGGTGCGGGCATAACCTGCCAGCCGCGTGCCTGCCGGGGTCAGGCTGACCGAGCGCGTGGTGCGCTCCAGCAGCTTGTGCCCGGCTTCACTCTCGAGCCGCCGAATGTGTGCGCTAATCGCCGATTGCGTGAGGTGCAGCCGCTCGGCAGCACGCGTGAAGCCCCCGCTGTCGGCAACGGCCAGCAAGCTACGCAGAAGGACGCTATCGAACACGGATTTATCACCTCTTGAACTTAATGAGGCGAGCATACGTGATTTCTATAATGAATCGTCCTGAATCAGACTCTGCGCTCCCCTGTGTCATGCCTCGCCAGGGGAAATGCCATCGACGCTGACAGGAGTAGCCCCGTGGTTGAACGTGTTCTTTATGTGTGTGCATCGCCGAGAGGCGAACGCTCGGTTTCCGCTCAAATTGCCGAAGTGTTCCTGGCCGCGTTGGCCGAGCGCAAAACCGTGGAGGTTGACCGCCTGGACCCTTGGGAATGCGAGCTGCCCGAAGTGGATGGCGACCTGCTGGCGGCCAAGTACGCCGGCCTTGTCGATGCCCCGCTTTCACCCGCGCAAAACGCCGCCTGGGCACAGATCAAAACCCTCGCCAAACGCTTCCACCGGGCAGATACAGTGGTGTTCAGCGTACCGCTGTGGAATTTCGGCATCCCCTACAAACTCAAGCACTTGATCGACGCCATTTCGCACAAGGGCGTGTTGTTCACCTTCGATGAACAGGGGTTGAACGGCATGCTGGGTGGGCGCCGGGCGGTGGCCATCTACACCCGCGGGCTGGGTTATGGCCCCGGCTCCCAGACGCCCGACCAGGCGTTCGGCCTGGAAAAACCCTTCCTCGATGCGTGGTTCCGCTTCGTCGGGATCAACCAGGTGCACAGCATCGTGGCCGAACAGACGCTTGGCGCCGAGGGCGCCAGCGTGCGCTCAAGCGCCATGGAAGCCGTGGCCATGCTGGCGCAGAACTTCGACCAACAACAAGCCAGAACGCTCATTGTCGGCCGAAGCGGCTGACCTGCATCGGGTTACTGGATCTGCTCTGGCGTGACGATCACCCAGTTCTTGTCCGCCGTCACCGGCAGCCCTTCCTTGGCCTGTGCGGCCGCGTGCTTGGCGATCATGCCGTTGAGCTGGTCCATGTACTTGGCCTTGCGGTTTATCCACAGGTGGATGCCCCCTTTGCCCACGTCCACCCCGTGGAACTGCATGTAGCCATCGCTGGTTGGCGTATCGCCGCCCACCAGCACCGGCCGCTTCCACTCGTCGATGTAGGTGAGGATCGCCGCCTGCTTGCCCGCCATCCAGGTTGCCGGGGTCCACAGGTAAGGCGTCAGTTCCAGGCCTTCGTTGGCCTTGGGGTCATAGCTGCCCGCGCTGATCTGCTTGCGCGCCGTGGTCAGCTGGCCGTTGCTGCGGTCCTTCAGTAGCAGGCTGACGCCAATCACGTTCTGCGGTTTGACGTTGTAGCCGTACTGGGGGTCGGACGCGACCATGCGCACCAGTTCTTCGGACGCGGCAGAAATGACATACACCTCGATGCCGTTTTCCATCAGCTTGTTGAACAGCTCGGCCTGGCCAGCAAAGACCTTGGGCGGCTGCACCTCGATGGCCTTGACCTGGTCACCCTCGAAGTAGGTGCTGGGCACGGGCTTGCCGGAGGCCATCAAGGCGTCGACCTGGGCCTTCAGTTCCTTCAGGGTGAAACCTGAGAACACCTGCGCCACCCAGGGGTAGCAGACCATGTCGTCGATTTCGCACAGGCGGTAGTAGTAACTGAACAGGCTTTCCTTGTGCTCGGCCGTGTCTTTGAAGGGGATCAGCTTCAACGAAGGGTCGAGCTTGTCACGGGTCAGCAGCCCCTGGTTCTCCATGAACGGCAGCAGCGCCTCTTCGAGGTCGTAGCGGTAGCTGGTGTTGTCCATGTCGAACACCGCGTAGTTACCTTTGTTGGCATTGGCGGCGATCATGCTGTCGAGCTGTTTGGCGGCCTCGGCAGGCCAATGCTTGAGTTCGGTGGCCCAGGTTTGGGCCCCGAACAGCAGGGACAGACCCAGGGCGAGGGCTTTCGGAGCGAACTTCATGTGCGAATCTCCTGAAATGACCGGGAAACGCTAGTCCAACCTACCGGCCCAGCAAGCCCTGACAACGACGTTCAAGCAGCTTGAAACGCCCTGTTCATTGCTATCTGCGACATTCCGTTATTCCATAAACGACTATATACATTCCATTTGGGTATAAATTCGTTTGTTTTCAGGCTGTTAGCATTTCCGTTCGCAATCGCTCACAGAGGCGATGCCTCTTCTGTTTTTTGTTGGAGCTTCAATGAACCTGCCGCTGTCTCTCAACCTGCTGGCGTTCCTGGCCTTGCTGCTGGGCCTGGCACAAACCCGCCGCACCGATTGGAGCCTGGCCAAGAAGGTCTTGCTGGGCCTGGTGCTGGGCGTGGTGTTCGGCCTGGTGCTGCACACGATCTATGGCGCTGGCCACCCGGTATTGAAAGCCACCATCGCCTGGCTCGACCTGGTCGGCAACGGCTATGTCGGCTTGCTGCAGATGATCGTCATGCCGCTGATCTTCGCCTCGATCCTCAGCGCCGTGGCACGCTTGCACAATGCCTCCTCGCTTGGCCGCATCAGTGTGCTAAGCATTGGCACCCTGCTGCTGACCACTGCCATCGCCGCATTGATCGGCATCGTCTTGACCAACCTGTTCGGCCTGAGCGCCGACGGCCTGGTGGCTGGCGTGCAGGAAAGCGCGCGGCTGCAAGCGATCCACAGCGACTACGCGGGCAAGGTCGCCGACCTCAACATCCCGCAACTGCTGCTGTCGTTCATCCCCAGCAACCCGGTAGGCGACCTGGCGCGGGCCAAGCCAACCTCAATCATCAGCGTGGTGATCTTCGCCGTGTTCGTCGGCCTGGCCGCCCTGCAACTGATCAAGGACGACGCCGAGAAAGGCGCGCGCGCCCTGTCGGCCATCGACACCCTGCAAGCCTGGGTCATGCGCCTGGTGCGCGTGGTGATGAAGCTCACCCCTTATGGTGTGCTGGCCTTGATGACCAAAGTGGTCGCCAGCTCCAACCTGGACGACATCCTCAAGCTGGGCAGCTTCGTCGTCGTTTCGTACATCGGCCTGGGGCTGATGTTCGTGGTGCATGCCGTCATCCTGGCGGCGACCGGCGTCAGCCCGCTGCGTTTCTTCCGCAAGGTGTGGCCAGTGCTGACCTTCGCCTTCACCAGCCGCTCCAGCGCCGCGAGCATCCCGCTGAATATCGAAGCGCAAACCCGTCGCCTGGGTGTGCCGCAGTCCATCGCCAGCTTCAGCGCCTCGTTCGGCACGACGATTGGTCAAAACGGTTGCGCCGGCCTGTACCCGGCCATGCTGGCCGTGATGGTTGCCCCGGCAGTGGGCATCGACACCTTCGACCCGCTGTGGATCGCGACCCTGGTCGCCATCGTCACCCTGAGCTCGGCCGGGGTAGCCGGAGTGGGCGGTGGTGCGACCTTCGCCGCGCTGATCGTGCTGCCGGCCATGGGCTTGCCGGTTGAGCTGGTAGCGCTGCTGATTTCGGTGGAGCCGTTGATCGACATGGGCCGCACGGCACTGAACGTGAATGGCTCGATGACGGCCGGGGTGGTGACCAGCCAGCTGTTGAAAGAAACTGACAAGGACGTGTTAGCAGATGACGAGCATGCAGCGCTGAGTCATAGCTGATACGGCAAGGCCGCCCCTACAGAGAAGACGCGGTCTTTTTGTAGGGGCGGCCTTGCGCCGCGATAGGGGCGCAAAGCGCCCCCAACAATCTCAAACCTTGTCCCAGACATCGAAGTGATACGCCGGCCCAGCCCCTTCAGGCGCTTGCGGCTCACTGCTCACCCGGCGCCACTGCGCCTCGTCGAACGCCGGGAACCACGCATCGCCCTCAGGCGACAGCTCGACCCGGGTCAGGTACATGCGGCTCACCAGCCCCTTCTCCAGCGCCTGCCCATACAGCTGCGCCCCGCCAATCAGCATCAGCTCATCGACGCCCTGCTCACGCGCCCACTGTTCGGCGCGCACCAGCGCTGCTTCCAGCGAGGCGAACACCTCGGCACCGGCCAGCGCCAGCCCAGGCTGGCGGCTGACCACGATATTCAGCCGCCCCGGCAAAGGCCGACCCAGCGAGTCCCAGGTCCTGCGCCCCATGATGATCGGCTTGCCCAGGGTCGTGGCCTTGAAGTACTTGAAATCCCCCGGCAGGTGCCAGGGCATGGAATTGTCGATGCCGATCACGCGGTTCTCGGCGAGGGCCGCGATCAGGCTGAGGGGGAGTGTGCTAGTCATGCCAGCGAGGATAGCAAACCCGCCGTGGGTTATGCTTCTGCCCTGACCTGTGCAATGGAAGACCTTGTGACTGGACCGACGCCACTGGACAAACGCTGGCTCACCGAAGCAGTACGCCTGCGCGAGGAACATGCCGGCCCCCTGGAAGACCAGGAAGCCAACCGCCACGCCCGCCAGGCCGGCGGCGACCTGGCGACCCGTATCGAAACGCGCGCGCTGTTCCTGGCCGAACGCGACGGCATGACAGCCGCCCTGCGCCACTGGAAGCAGGGCGCGCGCCTGGCACTGCTGGCCCTGTTGATCATGGCCGCCTTCAGCGGCGCGGGCCTGGCCTTCGCGGCGCTGGGCGATGGCCAACGCCCGGTGAATGTGTTCTGGGCACTGGGCAGCCTGCTGGGGTTGAACCTGTTGATGTTGCTGAGCTGGGCGATCGGCTTCAGCCTGAGCGGCGAACACGGCGCTGGGCTGGGCCGGCTTTGGCTGTGGCTGAGCGAACGCTTTGCCCGCGATGCCAAGGCCGCGCACCTTGCGCCCGCGTTGCTGGTGCTGCTGCAGCGCCAGCGCCTGAATCGCTGGCTGCTCGGCGTGCTGGTGCACGGGCTGTGGCTGCTGGCGATGATGACCGCGTTGGCGATGCTCTTGGCGTTGCTGGCCACACGGCGCTATGGCTTTGTCTGGGAAACCACCCTGCTTGCCGCCGAGCCGTTCATCCACATGACCCAGGCGCTCGGCGCCCTGCCTTCGCTGCTGGGCTTTGCCGTGCCGGACGAAGCCATGATCCGCGCCAGCGGCGACACGCTGCCGGCCCTGGACCTGGCCCGCCAGGCCTGGGCCAGCTGGTTGCTCGGTGTGGTGCTGGTCTATGGCCTGCTACCACGTTTGCTTTTGGCCGCACTGTGCCTGTGGCGCTGGCGCCAGGGCCGCGCACGCCTGGCGCTGGACCTCAGCCTGCCAGGCTACGCGGCATTGCGCGACAGCCTTATGCCGCGCAGCGAGCGCATCGGTGTGCAGGACGCCGCGCCCGACACCTTGCCCCACTTCGCTGCCGGGCAACTGGAAAGCGGCAGCAGCGGTGCCTTGCTGGTTGGCCTGGAGCTGGATGATCAGCGCCCCTGGCCGCCCGCCCTGCCCAAAAGCGTGACCGATGCCGGTGTGCTCGATAGCCGTGAATCACGCAACCGGCTGCTCGAACAACTCAGCCGCTTCCCCCCGGCGCGCCTGGCTATCGCCTGCGACCCACGCCGCTCGCCCGATCGCGGCAGCCTGGCGTTGCTGGCCGAGCTGGCACGCAATGCCGGCGCCACCCGTATCTGGCTGCTGCAGGCGGCTCCAGGCCAGGCCTTGGATGCCGAGCGCCTGGGCGACTGGCACGAAGCCCTGGACCGCCTCGGCCTGCCCCACGCCGACACCTCGCCCCTGACCTGGTTGGAGCATGGCCATGACTGAGCCGCTTAAACTGGCCGTGGTCGGCCACACCAATGTCGGCAAGACTTCGCTGCTGCGCACCTTGACCCGCGACGTGAGCTTTGGCGAGGTGTCCCATCGCCCCAGCACCACCCGCCATGTGGAAGGCGCGCGCCTGTCGGTGGACGGCGAGCCCCTGCTAGAGCTGTATGACACCCCTGGCCTGGAAGACGCCATTGCCCTGCTCGACTACCTCGAACGGCTGGAGCGCCCGGGTGAACGCCTGGACGGCCCGGCCCGGCTGGCACGCTTCCTCCAGGGCAGTGAGGCACGCCAACGCTTCGAGCAGGAAGCCAAGGTGCTGCGCCAGTTGCAGGCCAGCAATGCCGGCCTGTACGTGATCGACGCCCGCGAGCCGGTGCTGGCCAAGTACCGCGACGAACTGGAGGTGCTGGCCAGTTGCGGCAAGCCGCTGCTACCCGTGCTCAACTTCGTCGCCAGCAGCCAGCACCGCGAGCCCGAATGGCGTGAAGCCCTTGCCCGGCTTGGCCTTCACGCCTTGGTGCGGTTCGACAGCGTGGCCCCGCCGGAAGACGGCGAGCGCCGCCTGTACGAAAGCCTGGCCCTGCTGCTGGAAGACGCCCGCCCTGCCCTGCAACGGCTGATCGACGACCAGCAGGCGCAACGCCAGGCCCGCCATCAAAGCGGTAAACGCCTGATCGCCGAGCTGCTGCTCGACTGCGCCGCCTGCCGGCGCAGCGTGGTGGCCGAGCCCGCCGCTGAAGCCAAGGCCATCGAAGCGTTGCGCCAGGATGTGCGGCAACGCGAACAGCGCTGTGTCGAAGCGTTGCTCAAGCTGTATGCCTTCCGCCGCGAAGACGCCCATGCCAGTGATTTGCCGTTGCTGGATGGTCGTTGGGGCGATGACCTGTTCAACCCCGAGACCTTGAAACTGCTGGGCGTGCGCCTGGGCAGTGGCGTGGCGGCGGGCGCTGCGGCCGGGGCCGGGGTCGATCTGTTGGTCGGTGGCCTGACCCTGGGCGCGGCGGCCTTGGCGGGTGCGATCGCGGGCGGCGCGCTGCAGACGGCACGCAATTACGGGTCGCGGTTGATGGGTAAGCTCAAAGGGCAGCGTGAGCTGACGGTGGACGATACGGTGTTGCGGCTGTTGGCGTTGCGCCAGCAGCAGTTGATGGTGGCCCTGGATAATCGCGGGCATGCCGCGCAAGACAGCATTCGCTTGGGCGAGCTGGACGAGAAGGCCTGGCGCGAGGGCAAGTTGCCTGAGGCGTTGGTCAAGGCGCGGGCGCATCCGCAGTGGTCGACGCTCAACCCCGGGGCGCGGGTGAATCAGGCGGAGCGGCAGGAGCAGTTGGAGGCGTTGGTGTTGCAGATTTGAGTTTGTGTGAGGGGCTGGTAGGTGTTCGCCTTTAGGGGGGGCGGCGCCTGGGAGACCGAGCGCCGCCCGCGCGGCGCATCGCGAGCAACGCTCGCTCCTACGTTTGTTTCGGGCCAATATTCCTGGGGCATTCGCGCGCGACCGCCTTGGCGCATGACGCGATATCGCGTCGAACAAACAAGTCGGTCGCGCGCGCCTGTCACAGGCGTTACTGGCCAAAAACAAACGTAGGAGCGAGCGTTGCTCGCGATGCGCCGCGCGGGCGGCGCTCGATCTGCCAGGCGCCACACCCCTCAAGGCATGCACCTCTCAACCCCAAACCCAACCCCAGCCCCGCCCCCCTTTCACTGCTGCGCCACCTTCTCCGACTTACCGTCATACCGCTTGCGCCACTCGGCCAGAATCTCGTCACGGTGCTTCGAGGCCCAGGCAAAGTCGTTCTTGATCAACCGCTGCTCATAATCAGCCGGCAACTCGGTCTGCGGCTTGGCAATACCCGGCGCGGCAAGCACCGCGAAGTTTTCCTTGTACAACGCCATCGCCGCAGGGCTAGCCGAAAAGTCTGCCAAGCGCTTGGCCGCATCGGCCTTTGGCGTGCCTTTGATCACCGCCGTCGCCTCGATTTCCCAGCCCAAGCCCTCCTTGGGCAGCACGATGTCCAGCGGCGCGCCTTGGCGCTTGAGCTGCACAGCGGGGTATTCGAACGAGATACCGATCGGGAACTCGCCCGCCGCCGCCAGCTTGCACGGCTTGGATCCGGAGTGAACGTACTGGCCGATGTTCTGGTGCAAGGCGTCCATGTAGGCCCAGCCCTGAGGCTCGCCAAAGGTCTGCAGCCAGGCGCTGACATCCAGGAAGCCCGTGCCGGACGAGGCCGGGTTGGGCATGACGATCTTGCCCTTGTACTCAGGCTTGGTCAGGTCTTGCCAGCTGACTGGCTTGCTCAGGCCCTGCTTCTCGGCCTCGATGGTGTTGAAGCAAATGGTCGCGGCCCAGACGTCCATGCCCACCCAAGCCGGTGGGTTGGCTGCGTCGCGGTAGTTCGCCGAGATTTTGCCAAGGTCCTTGGGCGCATAGGCTTCGAGCATCCCGTGCTGGTCAAGCACGGCCAGGCTGGAGGCCGCCAACCCCCACACCGCATCGGCTTGCGGGCGGTCTTTTTCAGCCAGCAGTTTGGCGGTAATGATGCCCGTGGAATCGCGCACCCACTTGATCTCGATGTCTGGGTTGGCCTTTTCGAAGGCCTGCTTGTAGGTCTTGAGCTGCTCGGCTTCCAGCGCGGTGTAGACCGTCAACTGAGTGCCAGCGGCCGAAGCCTGCAGGCTGAACACGGCAGAAACGGCAGCAGCAAGTGCAAGGTGCTTGAACATGGTGGGGTTCCTTACAGGTCAGGCAGCCGCGGCGCGTTGGCGCCAGGCTTGGGAGCGGCGCAACAGGCCGCGTGAGGCTGCAGCCAGCAGCAATGAGGCGCTGGCGCTGGTCAGCAGAATCAAAGTCGACATGGCGGCGGCACCGCCAACGTTGCCTGCATCGTCCATGTTCAGCACGGCAACGGCGGCGAGGATGGTGTCGGGGCTGTAGAGGAAGATCGCCGCCGACACGGTGGTCATCGCCGAGACGAACAGGTAGCGGATGATGTCCAGCAGCGCCGGCAAGCAGATCGGCACGGTGACCCGCAGGAAGTGCCGATACAGCGGCGCCTTGAGCGACAATGCAGCAGCCTCGAACTCGCCGTCGAGCTGGCGCAGTGCGGTGGTGGCGGTCATCTGCGCAGTGGTCAGGTAATGCGCAATGGTGCAGATGACCAACAAGCCCATGCTGCCGTACAGCACATGCAACGGGTTGCCGTTGAGGTTGAAGAAGAACACGTAGCCCAGGCCCAGCACGAGGCCCGGCACCGCCATGGGGATGAAGCTGAGCAGACGCAGCGACTGGTTGAGCAGGCGTTGGCTCTGGGTCTTTTCCATTAGGTAGGCACCGCAGAAAATCACCACGCTGCCGATCAGCGCCGTGCCTATCGCCATGGTCACGCTATTGCGGTACGCCAGCCAGCCGCCGCCGGCGGTGTCCTCGAACAGGTAGTGCTTGAGCGACAGCGACAGGTTGTAGGGCCAGAAGGTGACCAACGATGAATACACGGCCATGCCGATCACCAGCAACAGCACCGCGCAGACCACCAGCACGATGGCCAGGAAGCAGGCATCACGGCGGCGCGAGGGCTTGGGCTCGAACACCTGCGCCCGCCCACTCATGGCCTCGCCCTGGCGGCGGCGCAGCCAGGCATCGACAGCAAAGCTCAGCAGTGCCGGCACCAGCAAGACCAAGCAAATCAGGGCGCCGCGGCCAAATTGCTGCTGGCCAACCACGGCCTTGTAAGCCTCCAGGGCCAACACCTGATAATCACCCCCCACCACGACCGGGACGCCAAAGTCGGTGATGGTCAGGGTGAACACCAGGCAGAAGGCGGCGAACACCGCCTGGCGCGTGGCGGGCCAGGTAATGCTGGAAAACGCCCGCCACGGCCCGGCGCCCATGCTCGACGCAGCATCGAACAGGCGCGCATCGGCCAGCGACAGGGCCGACAGCAGAATCATCAGTGCATGTGGGAAGGTGTAGATGGCCTCGCCCAGTACGATCCCCCAGAAGCCGTAGATGTTGTCGCTCAGCAGCCCGCGCAGCAGGCCCTGGTTACCAAACAGGTAGACCAGCGCGATCGCCGGCAGCATCGACGGCGCCAGCAGCGGCAGCAACGAGATGCCCCGCCACAAGCCCTTGGCCGGGATCAGCGTGCGTTGCAACGCATAGGCGAACAGGTAAGCCAGTGGGATGACGATGGCCGCGACGGTGAGTGCCACCGCCAAGCTATTGCCGAGCAGCCAGTGGAAGTTCTCGCTGGCGAACAGCGCCCGGGCAGCGGCCAGGCCGCCGCCCTGGCCGGCGTCACCGCTGAAGCCACGCCAGAAGATCGCCAGCAGCGGCATCAACACTGCCAGTACCAGCAGCATCAACAGCAGCCACTTCCCACCGACGACAAACAGCCGGTCACCCAAGGCAACGCCGTGGCGCGACGCGGCCTTGACCGGGTTCAGCGGCAGGGACATTGGCGCGGCCATCTCAGGCAAACACCTGCAGGCTCTGCGGTGGCAGCGCCACCCAGATGTCCTGCGAGCCCAGCCGCGGCATGGCCTCGGGGGCCAGTTCGGCCAGCAAGGCATGGCCCGGCAAGGCTTTGAACTCGAAGCTCATGCGGCAGCGGTTACCGAGGAAGGTGATCTCGCGGACCTTGGCTGGAAACAGGTTTTCTTCATGCACCGGCGGGTTGACCGTGATCGCTTCGGGGCGGCAGAACAAGCGGCCGCTGCTGGCCCGCGCCGAGCCAGGCGACAAACGCATGCTCATGCCGCCGACCTGGGCCTGGCTGTCACCGCTGCGCTGGAACGGCAGCCAGTTACCCTGGCCAACGAACTCGGCAACGAAGGGCGTGGCTGGCTGGTCGTAGATAGCCTGCGGCGTGGCGTACTGCTCAACCTGGCCGTTGTTCATCACGGCAATGCGGTCGGCCATCAGCATGGCCTCGTCCTGGTTGTGGGTAACCATCAAGGTGGTGATACCCAGCTGGCGTTGCAGCTGGCGCAGTTCGGTGCACAGGTGCTCGCGAACCCGCGCGTCCAGCGCCGACATCGGCTCGTCGAGCAGCAGCAGCGAAGGCGCCGGCGCCAGCGCGCGGGCCAGGGCCACACGCTGCTGCTGGCCACCGGAAAGCTGCCCGGGGTACTTTTTCTCGCTACCGGACAAGCCGACCAGCTGGAGCATTTCGACGACCCGCTGGCGGGCCTGTTCGCGGCCGCTGCCGGTCAGGCCATAGACGATGTTGGCTTCGACGGTCAGGTTGGGGAACAGCGCGTAAGACTGGAACAGAATGCCGTAGTCGCGGGCCTGGGGTGGCAGCTCCGAGACGTCGCGCTCGCCGATGTACAGCTCACCGCGGTCCTGGCGTTCGAGGCCGGCGATGCAGCGCAACAGCGTGGTCTTGCCGCACCCGGACGGGCCGAGCAAGCACACCAGCTCGCCCGCGGCGATGTCCAGGGAGACATCGTTGAGCGCTGTAAAGGCGCCGAAGCGTTTGTGGATGTTGCGCACTTTCATCTGTGCGCCGGGGGTGGCGTTGTTCATGGCAAGGCCTCATCGAAGAGATGGGGCCATGCTAGGAAGGCTGTGCGACGGTTCTGTGGCTTTCAGGCAAAAGCGCGCGATAGTGGTATAGGCAGATTTTGTAGTGCCCCACCTGCCACCACGGTTCTTGTAGGAGCAGCCTTGTGCTGCGAAGAGGCCGGTGCACCCTATACATGTGCATCGCCGATCAGGGCCTCTTCGCAGCACAAGGCTGCTCCTACAAGGAATGATTCAGAACTGTGAACCGGCCACTTCCTGCGCAACCCCCAGAAACGCCGCCGGCAAACGCGCCTGGCGCCGCTCCTTCAGGCAATACAGGTACTCATGCATCACCGGTGCATCCTCCAGCGCCAGCACCCGTAATTCGGGGTTGTGCGGCACTTCATGGCGGGCAATCACACTGATGCCAATGTTGCGCTGGACCGCTTCGCGAATCGACTCACGGCTACCAATCTCCAGCAACGTGCCGGCCTTCACACCGGCCTCCTGCAGCATCTGCTCGGTCAACTTGCGTGTGGTCGACCCCGGCTCGCGCATCAACAGGCAATGCCCGGCCACCACGTCGATGGACACCACCTGACGATGCGCCAAGGGATGGTTGCGGTGCACGGCCACCACCAACGGGTCGGTGCCCAATACCCGGCGCACCAACCGGGCATCCTCCACCAATTGCGACGAAGCGGCGATATCGACCCGGTAGTCCTCGAGCATTTCCAGCACCTGCTGCGAGTTGCCGATCTCCACCGCAACGTCCGCCTGGGGCAGGCGCTCGCGGAAGACCTTCACCAGATCGAGGATGTAATAAGGCGCGGTGGCCGCAATGCGCAGGCTGCCCTGGGCCTGGCCACTGTTGCGCAGTTCGAACTCGATGTCGGCCTCCTGCTGCAGCAGCGCCTTGACCCTCGGCAGCAGGCGCACGCCCTCCTCGCTCAACACCAGGCGCCGCCCGCCACGGTAGAACAGCTCTACTGCGTACTGGCTTTCCAGGTTGCGGATCTGCGTGGTCACGGTGGGTTGGCTGAGCCCGAGCTTCTTCGCCGCCAGGGTGATGCTGCCCAGGCGGGCCACCATGTAGAAGGCTTTGAGCTCGGAACTCAGCATGCACGTCCTCTATTTGCGCAAAAGGCGCAAGCCGTTGAACACCACCAGCAGGCTCACGCCCATGTCGGCGAACACCGCCATCCACATGGTCGCCATGCCGGCAAAGGTGATCGCCAGGAATATCGCCTTGATGCCCAGGGCCAGAATGATGTTCTGCCTGAGAATCGCCGCACTTTGGCGCGACAGCCTGACGAAGGCCGGGATTTTGCGCAAGTCGTCGTCCATCAACGCCACGTCGGCCGTCTCGATGGCCGTGTCGGTGCCCGCGGCCGCCATGGCAAAGCCGATCTCGGCACGGGCAAGGGCCGGTGCGTCGTTGATACCGTCGCCAACCATGCCCACCCGATGGCCTTGGGCATACAGGGCCTCGATGGTCTTCAGCTTGTCGGCCGGCAGCAGGTTGCCTTCGGCGCGATCGATGCCAACCTGGGCAGCGATGGCCTCGGCGGTATGGGGATTGTCGCCGGTGAGCATGACGGTCTTGATACCCAGTTCATGCAACTCGGCAATCGCTTGGCGGCTGCTCTGCTTGAGCGTGTCGGCCACAGCGAACAGAGCCAGCGGGCCACTGCGGTCGAGCAGCAGGACCACGGTTTTGCCCTGACGCTCCAGCGCATCCAGTTGCGCCTCCAACTCAGGCGAGCACAGGCCCAGTTCCTCGACCAGGCGGTGATTGCCCAGGTGGTAAAGCTCACCTTCGATCACCCCTCGCACACCGCGACCGGCCAATGCGGCGAAGTCGTCGACCGCGCTCATGGCCAAACCTTGCGCCTTGCCGAACTGGGCGATGGCACGTGAGACCGGGTGGTCCGAGCGCTCGGCCAAGCTGGCAGCCAACGCCTGGGCCCGGCCTTCGAACAGGGGGTCCAACACCTTCGCATCCGTTTGCACCGGCTTGCCGTGGGTCAGGGTGCCGGTCTTGTCGAGGGCGAGGAAGTCCAGCTTGCGCCCGCCTTCCAGGTACACCCCACCCTTGATCAGGATGCCCTTTCGCGCGGCTGCAGCCAGGCCACTGACGATGGTCACCGGGGTTGAAATGACCAAGGCGCACGGGCAGGCCACCACCAACAGCACCAGGGCGCGGTAGACCCAGTCGAACCAGGCGCCTGCCATGAACAGCGGCGGGATGACCGCCACCGCCAAGGCCACAGCGAACACCACGGGTGTGTAGATGCGCGAGAACCGGTCGACAAAACGCTGGGTCGGCGCCCGGGCACCTTGGGCCTCTTCGACGGCCTTGATGATGCGCGCCAGCGTCGATTGCCCAGCGCCGGCAGTGACGCGAAACTCCAGTGCACCGGCCTGGTTGATGGTGCCGGCGAACAGCTTGTCGCCCACGGCTTTTTCCACTGGCAGGCTTTCACCGGTGATCGGCGCCTGATCGACGCTGGATTGGCCACTGCTCACTTCGCCATCCAGGCCGATGCGCTCGCCCGGCCGTACCCGCACCAAGGCACCGATGGCCACTTCGCGCACTTCCACTTCGCGCCACTGGCCATCGGGTTGCAGCACTGTCGCCCTGTCAGGGGTGAGCTGCATCAGGCCGCTGATGGCATTGCGTGCGCGGTCCAGGGAGCGCGCTTCGATCAGCTCGGCGACCGTGAACAGCACCATCACCATGGCCGCTTCCGGCCACTGGCCGATCAGCACAGCGCCAGTCACGGCAATGCTCATCAGCGCGTTGATGTTGAGGTTGCGGTTTTTCAGGGCAATCCAGCCCTTCTTGTAGGTGCCCAGGCCGCAGCCCAGGATCGCCGCCAAGGCCAGCGCCGCCACCAGCCATTCAGGTGCAAGCCCGGTGAAATGTACTATTTCTGCGGCGATGGCCGCGACACCGGATAACGCCAGCGGCCACCAGCGAGTCTTGCTGGGCGGGGCAACGTTCGCGGCGGCATCGCCCCCTTCGATGAGGGGCTCGGCCTTCATCCCTAGGCTTTCGATGGCCCGCTCGATCTCGGCGGTACCGGCCAGCGTGTGGCGCACGCCAAGCACGCGGTTGATCAGGTTGAACTCCAACTGCTCGATGCCCGCCAGCTTGCCCAGCTTGTCCTGGATCAGCGTTTGCTCGGTGGGGCAGTCCATGGCCTCGATACGGAAGCGGCTCAGCTGTGCGTCGCCGCTGGCTTTTTCGCTCAACTGCACCAACGCCGGGGCGGCCGCGCTGCCGCAGCAGCTGTGGGCGTGGTGGTCATGCTTGTGGTGGGGGCTGGCAGGCTGGTTCATTGGGTCATCCTTAAAGTGAGCCTGTTGCCAAGTGAACACCCTGTAGCCACTATAGGGTCAAGCCATCCGCTGGAGATTTCGCGATGAAGATTGGAGAACTGGCAAAAGCCACCGATTGCGCCGTGGAGACCATCCGCTATTACGAGCGCGAGCAACTGTTGCCCGAGCCGGCGCGCACCGACGGCAACTACCGGCTCTACACCCAGGCCCACGTCGAGCGGCTGACCTTTATCCGCAACTGCCGGACCCTGGACATGACCCTGGACGAAATCCGCAGCCTGCTACGCCTGCGCGACAGCCCCGAAGGGTCGTGCGGCAGCGTCAATGCGTTGATCGACGAGCACATCGCCCATGTGCAGGCGCGTATCGATGGCTTGGTGGCGTTGCAGGAGCAGCTGGTGGAGCTGCGACAGAGGTGCAGCGCGCAGGGGAGTGAATGCGCGATCTTGCAGCAACTGGAGGTGAACGGGGCGGTATCGGTGCCAGAAGGTGAGCATTCGCACGTTGGACGAAGCCACGGACATTAAGATCGCCGGGGCGCAAGGCAGCCCCGGCAACCTAGAAAATCACACCGCCATCGGCGCCGTCATCGGCGCATGATGCTCATACCCTTCCAGGCTGAAATCACTCGGTTCGATCTTCTCCAGCCACTCCGGCTCATACTTGCCGGTGTCGGCAAACGCCGGCACGCGATCGCTGATCACCAGCTTCGGCGCCTCGAGCGGTTCGCGCTTGAGCTGCTCATTGAGCATGTCCAGGTGGTTTTCGTACACATGGGCATCGCCAATGAAATACGTGAACCAGCGCGGGGTGTAGCCGGTCAGACGGCCGAACAGCGACAGCAAAGCCGCGCCCTCGGTGAGGTTGAACGGCGTGCCCAAGCCCAGGTCATTGGAGCGAATGTACAGGGTCAGGGAAATTTCCCGAGTCTCGGCATTCGGGTGGAACTGGTACAGCAGGTGGCACGGCGGCAGGGCCATTTCATCCAACTGGGCGCAGTTCCAGCCATGGAACAGGATGCGCCGGCTGCCCGGGTCATTGGCGATGGTGTCCAGGCACTGGCGCACCTGGTCGATGGCCTTGTACAGGATGACAAAGGCCTGGCCGTCTTCCTCGTCCTGGGCGATCTTGCGGAAACCCTGTTTTTCGGCCATTTCGATGGCCGCCGGGTTGCTCAGCGGGATGCGTTTGTAGCCCGGCCATTGGCGCCACTGAACGCCGTAGATCTCGCCCAGGTCGTCATGCCCCTGGCGGAACGGGTTGGCCAGCCATTGGGCGTTTTCGTTGGCGTTCTGGTCCCAGACCTTGCAGCCCAGCTCACGGAATTCACCCGCGTTTTTCACGCCCCGCAGAAAACCGACCATCTCGCCGATGGCCGACTTGAAGGCCAGCTTGCGCGTGGTGATGGCCGGAAAGCCCTTCTGCAGGTCGAAACGCAGCATGGCGCCCGGCAGGCTGATGGTGCGGATGCCGGTACGGTTTTCCTGAAGGGTGCCGTTTTCGATGACGTCACGGACCAGGTCCAGATACTGTTTCATGGCTTACCTGTAGCAAGAACGGCAGAGGGATCACCCCTGCCGTTGGGAGTCAGATGGCGGGTTTCGCCGTAGGTTTGCGATTATAAGCCCACCAGATCAATCCGAGGCCGGCCAGAATCATCGGGATGCAGAGTATCTGACCCATGGTCAGCCAACCCCAGGCAATGTAGCCCAACTGGGCATCCGGCACGCGGACGAACTCGACGATGAAGCGGAAGATCCCGTAGAACAGCGCGAACATGCCGGATACCGCCATGGTCGGGCGTGGCTTGCGCGAGTACAGCCACAGGATCAGGAACAGCGCCACGCCTTCCAGGGCGAACTGATACAGCTGCGAGGGATGGCGCGGCAGCTGGGCGGGGTCGCTGAACGGTGGGAACACCATCGCCCACGGCACGTCGGTCGCCTTGCCCCACAGCTCGGCGTTGATGAAGTTGCCGATACGCCCGGCACCCAGGCCGATCGGCACCATTGGCGCGACGAAGTCCATCAGCTCGAAGAACGACTTGTTGTTGCGCTTGCCGAACCATACCGCCGCCAGCATCACGCCGATGAAACCGCCGTGGAACGACATGCCGCCCTTCCACACCTCGAAAATCAGCGTCGGGTTGGCCAGGTAGGCATGCAGGTCGTAAAACAGCACGTAACCCAGGCGCCCCCCGACGATCACCCCCATCGATAGCCAGAACACCAGGTCGGACAGCTTTTCACGGGACCAAGTGGGGTCGAAGCGGTTCAGCCGACGCGAGGCGAGCAGCCAGGCGCCGCCGATGCCGACCAGGTACATCAGGCCGTACCAGTGGATTTTCAGCGGCCCGAGGGCCACGGCCACGGGGTCTATCTGCGGGTAAGGCAGCATGGATATTCCTCTAGTTTCAAATCAGCGAGCTAAATCAAAAAGCTGAGGCCGACGCAGAACAGCAGCGCGGCGAACAAACGCTTGAGCAGGCGTGGCGACAGTTTGTGCGCCAGGCGCGCGCCGAAGCGGGCGAAAAACATGCTGGTCACGGCAATGCCGACCAGCGCAGGCAGGTACACGTAGCCCAGGCTGTGGGCTGGCAAGTGTTCTTCGTGCCAGCCAAGCCACATGAAGCTCAGGGCACTGGCCACGGCAATCGGCAGGCCACAGGCCGAGGACGTTGCCACCGCCTGCTGCATGGGCAGGCTGCGCCAGGTCAGGAACGGTACGGTCAACGAGCCGCCACCAATACCGAAAATCGCCGAGGCCCAGCCGATCACCCCGCCCGCAGCGGTCAGCGCGGGTTTGCCGGGGATGCCGCGGCTGGCCTTGGGCTTGAGGTCCAGGGCCATTTGCGCGGCGATGATCAGGGCGAACACACCGATGATCTTCTGCAGCAGCGGGCCCTGGATCAAGGACGCGGTCTTGGCGCCGATACCAGCGCCAATCAGGATGCCCAGGGTCATCCAGGCGAAGATCGGCCACTGCACCGCACCCCGGCGATGGTGTTCGAGCACCGCGTTGATCGAGGTGAAGATGATGGTTGCCAACGACGTGCCGACAGCCAGGTGGGTCAATACCGAGGGGTCGAAGCCCTGCAAGGTGAAGCTGAACACCAGCACCGGCACGATGATGATGCCACCGCCCACGCCGAACAGCCCGGCCAGCACGCCGGCACATGCACCTAACAGCAGATAGAGTACGAACTCCATTCGTTGCCCCTGAGAAAATCAATCCGGCATGGTAACGGAAGCCGGCCCTGAGGCTCTAGTGAACTTCGTGACAGGATGGATCAGCACCGCCGCAGTGGGTAGAGTGGCAAAAAACACAGAGGCCCAACCGATGTGCCTGATCGTATTCGCCTGGCGGCCGGGGCATACCCTGCCGCTGATCGTGGCGGCCAACCGCGACGAGTTCTATGCCCGGCCCACGCAGGCCCTGACCGCCTGGGAGGATGCCCCTGGCGTCTATGCCGGGCGTGACCTGGAGGCTGGCGGTACCTGGCTGGGCGTGGGGCCGCAGGGGCGCTTTGCCGCGCTAACCAACATTCGCGACCCTGGGCAAGCCTTGGGCGTGCGCTCGCGCGGGGAGTTGGTGGCGGGGTTTCTGCAGGGTGAGCTTGGCGTGGAAGCCTATCTTGACCAAGTCGCCAGCCGCAGCCGCCAGTATTCGGGGTTCAACTTGCTGGTGGGCGATGGGGCGCAATTAGGCTTTCTGCACGCCCGAGACGCCGCGCCGCGGTTGCTGGGGCCTGGGGTCTATGGGTTATCCAATGCTGGGTTGGATACGCCGTGGCCGAAGCTGGTCAAGGCGCGTAGCGGGCTGGAGGGGTTGCTTGAGTCAGCAGACCCGCAGCGCTTGCTGGCGTTGCTGGCCGATGGTGAGCCGGCAGCCGAGAGTGAGTTGCCAGAAACGGGCGTGGGGTTGGCGACCGAGAAGCTGCTGTCGAGTGTGTTTATTGCCAGCCAGAATTATGGGACGCGGGCGAGTACTGTGCTGATCGTGGATGATCAGGGGAGAAGACGGCTGGTTGAGCGCAGTTTCGGGCCGTTTGGGGGGAATTTGGGGGAAGTTGAGATTATGGCTTGAGGGCCAGGGGCTGCTTTGCAGCCCTTCGCAGCACAAGGCTGCTCCTACAGGGGATCGCGTTACCTTGTAGGAGCAGCCTTGTGCTGCGAAGAGGCCGGTACAGGTATCACAGGGTCTTGTTCGCCCCAGGCCCGATCATCCGCGCCAACCCTAGGTTCTTCAGCGCCAATTGCAGCGAGCTGTGGATAACCTGCGGGTTGTCATGGCTCATGGCTTCGGCCAGCAGCTCCTTGGCCTTGCTCATGTTGATCTGGCGCAGCATCCACTTCACCTTGGGCAGGTTGGTGGCGTTCATCGACAAACTGTCGAAGCCCATCGCCATCAACAGCACCGCTGCCGCCGGGTCACCGGCCATCTCGCCGCAAATGCTCACCGGCTTGCCCTCGCCATGGGCATCGCGCACCACCGTGTTCAAGGCTTGCAGCACGGCCGGGTGGAGGTAATCGTACAGGTCGGCGACCCGTGGGTTGTTGCGGTCGACCGCCAGCAGGTACTGGGTCAGGTCGTTGGAACCGACCGACAGGAAGTCCACTTGCCGCGCCAGCTCCTTGGTCTGGTACACCGCCGCAGGGATCTCGACCATCACGCCAACCGGCGGCATCGGCACATCGGTGCCTTCGTCACGCACCTCGCCCCACGCGCGGTGGATCAGGTGCAGTGCCTCTTCCAGCTCGTGAATGCCAGAAATCATCGGCAGCAGGATGCGCAGGTTGTTCAAGCCTTCGCTGGCCTTTAGCATGGCGCGGGTCTGGACCAGGAAGATTTCTGGGTGGTCGAGGGTAACGCGAATGCCGCGCCAACCCAGGAAGGGGTTTTCTTCCTTGATCGGGAAGTACGACAGCGCCTTGTCCCCGCCGATATCCAGGGTACGCATGGTCACGGGCAGCGGGTGGAAGGCCGCCAGCTGTTCGCGGTAGATCGCCAGCTGCTCTTTCTCGCTGGGGAAGCGCTGGTTGATCATGAACGGTACTTCGGTGCGGTACAGGCCTACCCCTTCGGCGCCACGCTGCTGGGCACGGGCGACGTCGGCCAGCAGGCCGGTGTTGACCCACAGCGGCATGCGGTGGCCATCCGGGGTGACGCAGGGCAGCTCGCGCAGCGCATCCAGGCCTTGCGCCAGCTGGCGCTCCTCCTCGACCACTTCGCTGTACTGCTTGCGCAACACGTCGCTGGGGTTAGTGAACACCTCGCCCTTGTAGCCGTCGACGATCAGCTCGATGCCATCGACCTTGGAATACGGCAGGTCGACCAGGCCCATCACCGTCGGAATACCCATGGCGCGGGCCAGGATAGCGACGTGTGAGTTGCCCGAACCCAATACCGACACCAGGCCGACCAGCTTGCCCTCCGGCACTTCGCCCAGCATCGCTGGCGTCAGTTCTTCGCTGACCAGGATGGTATTGTCGGCGTACACCAGCGATTGCGAGCGAGCCTCCTGCAGGTAGGCAAGCAACCGGCGGCCAAGGTCCTTGACGTCCGAAGCGCGCTCACGCAGGTAGTCATCGTCCATCAGCTCGAAGCGGTTGACGTGCTCGCCGACCACTTGGCGCAAGGCGCCCTGGGCCCACTGGCCGGTCTTGATGACCTCGGTCACCTCACCGCCCAGGGCGGCGTCTTCGAGCATCATCAGGTACACGTCGAACAACGCGCGCTCTTCGGGCCGCAGCTGGGTGGCCAGCTTGGCCGACAGCTTGCGCATGTCGGCGCGCACGCCTTCAAGGGCGTTCTGGAACAGTTTGAGTTCGGCGTCGATGTCTTCGACAGTCTTGTCCGGCACCACTTCGAGGTCGGCCGGCGGCAACATCACCACTGCGCGGCCAACGGCGGCGCCTGGCGAGCCCGGCACGCCGACGAAGCGAGCCTCCTGGATACCCTTGCCCTGGCGGCCCAGGCCACGGATCGAGCCGGTCGCCTCGGCGTGGGCGATAACCCCGGCGAGCTGGGCGCTCATGGTGACCAGGAAGGCTTCTTCGCCCTCATCGAACTGGCGACGTTCCTTCTGCTGAATGACCAGTACCCCGACCACCCGACGGTGGTGAATGATCGGTGCACCCAGGAAGGAGGCGAATTTTTCTTCACCGGTTTCGGCGAAGTAGCGATAACGCGGGTGATCGGCGGCGTTTTCCAGGTTCAGCGGCTCTTCCCGGGTACCGACCAGGCCGACCAGGCCCTCGTTGGGGGCCATGCTGACCTTGCCGATCGAACGCTTGTTCAGGCCCTCGGTGGCCATCAGCACGAAGCGGTTGGTTTCCGGGTCAAGCAGGTAGACGGAGCAGACCTGGCTGCCCATGGCCTCCTTGACGCGCAAGACAATGATCCCCAACGCCGTCTTGAGATCTTTGGCGGAGTTCACTTCCTGGACGATCTTGCGCAGCGTATTGAGCATGGCTCGGGGTCGAACTCCGTCGTCAGTCGCGCGTCAGAAGACGCGGTGCTAGCTCTTTCAGGGCGCGACGGTAGACCTCGCGCTTGAATGTCACAACCTGGCCCAGCGGGTACCAATAGCTGACCCAGCGCCAGCCGTCGAACTCCGGCTTGCCCGTCAGGTCCATCCGCACCCTTTGTTCGTTGCTTACCAGACGCAGCAGGAACCACTTCTGCTTCTGGCCAATGCACAGCGGCTGGCTGTGCGTACGCACCAGACGCTGGGGTAAACGATAACGCAACCAGCCGCGCGTGCAGGCAAGAATTTCCACATCGTCGCGTTCAAGGCCAACTTCTTCGTTCAGCTCGCGGTACAGGGCATCTTCCGGCGTCTCGTCAGGGTTGATGCCACCCTGGGGAAATTGCCAGGCATCCTGGTTGATCCGTCGAGCCCATAGCACCTGCCCGGCATCATTCGTGAGAATGATCCCGACATTGGGGCGAAAACCATCCGGGTCGATCACGGCAGCAACCTCGCAAACGCATGTCACCGCATTGTTCCACAAAGCCTGCGAGCGCAGCAACGCGCCCGCCAAGCTTATGTGCAGCGAGGTGAAAACTCCGTATTCTGCGGGCCTACCTTGTAGCTGATGCGAGTGAACGCGATGCGCCTGGCTTTATTCGACCTGGACAATACCCTCCTCGGTGGCGACAGCGACCATGCCTGGGGTGACTATCTGTGCGAGCGCGGCATACTCGACCCGGTCGCTTACAAACAACGCAACGATGCCTTCTACCAGCACTACCTGAACGGCACCCTGGACTTGCAGGCCTACCTGGCCTTTTCCATGGAGATTCTGGCGGCAACGCCTATGGCCCAGCTCGACGCGTGGCACCGCGATTTCATGCGGGACTGCATTGAGCCGATCATCCTGCCCAAGGCCCTGGCATTGCTGCAGCAGCACCGCGAAGCGGGCGACAAACTGGTGATCATCACCGCCACCAACCGTTTCGTGACCGCGCCAATCGCCCGCCGTTTGGGCGTGCGTACCCTGCTGGCGACCGAATGCGAGACCGACGGTGGCCGCTACACCGGGCGTAGTACCGATATAGCGTGTTTCCGTGAAGGGAAAGTGACGAGGTTGCAGCGCTGGATGCTGGAGAACGGCTACGACCTTGAAGACAGCTATTTCTACAGCGATTCGATGAATGACCTGCCGTTGCTGCAACAGGTGACGCATGCGGTGGCGGTGGACCCGGATCCGAACCTGCGGGCGGAAGCCGAACAGCGTGGGTGGCCGGTGATTTCGCTGAGGGGTTGAGATTTTGGGGCCGCTTCGCGCCCCATCGCAGGCAAGCCAGCTCCTACAGGTGCCGCACAGGTTTCAGGCCTTGTGCACGACCTGCCGTCAGACTGGCTTGGCACCCATCAGGCCGGCAATGGACAGGAAGCAAACCCCGCTGAACACCGCCAACGCCAAGGTAAACCGCAGCCCCACCACCTGCGCCTTGCGCAGCCGGTTCAAGCGCACCAGCAGCCACCACACGGCAAACGCACCCAGCGTATAGATGACGCTGGACGCCAGCACCCAGGTCTGCCCCAGCGGCCAGCCGACCAGGTGCACCAGCCACCAGCCGGTGACCGGCATGCTCACTAGGCACACGCCCATGACCAGCCAGACGAACACCAGCGGCCGGCGCAACAATTTGCCGTAGGCCTCGGTATCGCCCAGCCGGCGGGCGCGAACTGTCCAGACCACCAAGCCCAGCGCGCCCAGAAGCAGCAGCGCAGTGGCGGTGATGTGCAAGGCCTTGAGCATCGTCAGGTGTTCCATGTCTTCATATCCATGCGCGATGAGCCAAGCTTAGTCGCTCAACCCAAAAACAACCGGTAAGCGGGGTTATCGGTCTCGTCCCAGTACGGGTAACCGATCTTGGCCAGCGCCGCTGGCACCAGGTGGCGTTCGTCTTCCGGTACCTGCAAGCCCGCCACCACGCGCCCGTCGGCAGCGCCGTGGTTGCGGTAGTGGAACATCGAGATATTCCAGCGCCCGCCCAGCTTGTTGAGGAAGTTGAACAACGCACCCGGCCGCTCGGGGAACTCGAAGCGCAGCACGATCTCATCACTGGCGCCGGCCGAATGGCCACCCACCATGTGACGAATGTGCAGCTTGGCCAGTTCGTTGTCGGTCAGGTCGGTAACCGGGAAGCCCTGCTCGGTCAGTTGCTGCACCAACACCGCACGCGGGTCGTTCTCTGGGTGGGTCTGCACGCCGACGAAGATGTGCGCCTCGTCGGAGGTGTGCTTGCGGTAGTTGAATTCGGTGATCTGGCGCTTGCCGATCGCCTCGCAGAAGGCCTTGAAGCTGCCCGGGCGCTCGGGGATGGTGACGGCGATGATGGCTTCGCGTTTTTCACCCAGTTCGGCACGCTCGGCCACATGGCGCAGGCGGTCGAAGTTGACGTTGGCGCCTGAATCGATGGCAACCAGGGTCTGGCCGGTCACGCCATACAGCTCGACATACTTCTTGATGCCGGCAACCCCCAGCGCGCCAGCAGGTTCGGTGATCGAGCGGGTATCGTCGTAGATATCCTTGATGGCTGCACAGATCTCGTCAGTACTGACAGTGATTACCTCATCCACATGCAGGCGGCAGATGTCGAAGGTGTGCTGGCCAATCTGCGCCACCGCCACGCCGTCGGCGAACAGCCCGACCTGTGGCAACACCACGCGCTCCCCCGCGGCCATGGCGGCCTGCAGGCAGTTGGAGTCGTCCGGCTCGACGCCGATCACTTTGATTTCCGGGCGCAGGTACTTCACGTAAGCCGCGATGCCGGCGATCAGGCCGCCGCCGCCGACCGGCACGAAGATCGCGTCCAGCCGGCCCGGGTGCTGCCGCAGGATCTCCATGGCTACCGTGCCTTGCCCGGCGATGGTGTGCGGGTCGTCGTAGGGGTGGATATAGACGAAGCCCTTCTCATCGACCAGCTTGAGCGAATAGGCCAGCGCCTCGGGGAAGGTATCGCCGTGCAATACCACTTTGCCGCCCCGCGAACGCACGCCTTCGATCTTGATCTCCGGGGTGGTCTTGGGCATCACGATGGTTGCCTTGATCCCCAGCTCACGCGCCGCCAGGGCCAGGCCCTGGGCATGGTTGCCGGCCGAGGCGGTGACCACGCCGCGGGCCAGCTCTTCTGGGGTCAGTTGCGCCAGCTTGTTGTACGCCCCGCGAATCTTGAACGAGAACACCGGCTGCAGGTCTTCGCGCTTGAGCAAGATCTGGTTGCCGAGGCGTTTGCTCAGCTGCCCGGCGCTCTGCAGCGGCGTTTCGACGGCGACGTCATAGACGCGCGAGGTGAGGATCTTCTTGACGTACTGTTCGAGCATCGGGAAAGCATCACTGGCCGCGGGACAAGGGCTGCGAGTCTAACCCAGCGCTACGTCGGGCGACCACAGCAAAGCCGCGCAAGCCGCTATACTAAGCCCCTTTGAAACCCAGCCCCCTTTGAAACCCTCCCCGCCCCTCTCGGAGCCCGCATGACCCAGGACCAACTCAAACAGGCCGTCGCCCAGGCCGCTGTCGACTTCATTCTGCCCAAGCTGGATGAAAAGAGCGTCGTCGGCGTCGGTACCGGTTCGACCGCCAACTTCTTCATCGACGCCCTGGCTCAGCACAAGACCGCCTTCGATGGCGCAGTCGCCAGCTCCGAGGCCACCGCCCAGCGTCTGAAGGGTCATGGCATCCCGGTCTACGAGCTGAACAGCGTCAGCGAGCTGGAGTTCTATGTGGACGGCGCCGACGAGAGCGACGCGCACCTGAACCTGATCAAGGGCGGTGGCGCGGCCCTGACCCGCGAGAAGATCGTCGCGGCCGTGGCCAAGACCTTCATCTGCATCGCCGATGCGAGCAAGCTGGTACCGGTGCTGGGCGCCTTCCCGCTGCCCGTCGAAGTGATCCCGATGGCCCGTAGCCACGTGGCGCGCCAGCTGGTCAAGCTGGGCGGTGACCCGGTGTACCGCGAGGGTGTGCTGACCGACAACGGTAACGTGATCCTGGACGTGTACAACCTGCAGATCACCAACCCGGTCGAGCTAGAAGCGCAGATCAATGCGATCGTCGGCGTGGTGACCAACGGCCTGTTCGCGGCACGCCCGGCGGACTTGCTGCTGCTCGGGACCGCTGAAGGTGTGAAAACCCTCAAGGCCGAGTAACCCAGGCCTATAAGCGTTGTTCTAGCCCTGCGCGATCCAGGTAGGAGCAGCCTTGTGCTGCGAAGAGGCCAGTGGCTACACAGTGAATCTCTGCTGCTGTTGCCGGCCTCTTCGCAGCACAAGGCTGCTCCTACCCGGATCGCGCAGGGCCGCATTTAATCTGCCGGCTGTTTGAACACGTAAAACAGGTTCGGCTCACTGACCAGGTAAATGGTCCCCGCCTCATCCATCGCAATTCCTTCCGCCTGCGGCACCGTCGCCTTCAACCCCTGGTACCCCTTGCGCAGCGACAAGGTACTGAGCGGCTTGCCCTTCACATCCAGTTCCAGCACCAGCCGCGATTCATCCGACAGCGCCAACAAATGGCCGCTGCGCTCGTCGAACTGCAAGCTCGACAGGTCCCGCACAAACAAACGCGAGTCACGCTTGCGGTCCTGCACCACATGCACGGCATAAGGCTGCTCGGGGTTGTCATGCGGGAAGCCATGCACCTCGTAGATCAGCATCGGGTCGCGCTCCTTGGCCACGAACAGGCGCTTGCCGGCCGAGTCGTACGCCAGCCCCTCGAACCCCTTGTTGCCGTTCAGGCCAATGCCCAGGGTCAACTGCTCGGCATCGCCAGCATCGAGGAACAGCGTGTCGTCGTCCAGGCGCACGCGTATCAGCCGTTGCTGGCGCTCGTCGGTGATCACATAGCTGTTGGGGCCCACGTATTCCACTGCCTCCGGGTCGCCAAAGCCGGTCAGTGGCACGCGCCGCAGGATGCGCCCGTCCAGCGACAGCTCGATCAGCTCCGAACGTGCATTGGTCACGGTGAACAGGGTCTTGCGGTCTGGGTCGTAGGTCAGCGCGGAAATGTCATCGTCCAGCCCCTCGACGGGCTGCGCCTCGACCACCACCCGATAACGGTCCAGGCCGATGCCCTGCTCGGCTGGCTGCCACCACGTCTTGAGGTTGAACCAGCCGCGCTCGAACAGGCGAAACTCCTGCCCGGCCCAGCCGAGCAAGAGGAGGCCAATCAAGGCCGGAATCAGTGACAGGCGAAGATAGCGACGCATTTGGGGACAGACTCGACGTAAGGGTGGCGAATCTAACCATGAACAACTGAATCAAAGCTTAATGCCAGCATCCGACAAATCTGATGTTGCTGTCAGTTTTTCTTGAAACGATAGAAGAGCGCCGGTTCGCTGACCATGTACAGGTTGCCCTGGTCATCCATGGCCACGCCTTCGGCACGCGGGATGGTGTGCTCGAGGCCGTTGAAACCGCCCAACAAGGTCATGAAGCTGACCTGCTGGCCCTGCTCATCCAGCTCCAGCAACATATTGGAGTCCGCCGACAGCGCCAGCAGGTGCCCGGTGCGCGGATCGACGCCGAGGGCCGACAGGTTGCGCAGGTCGAGTTCATCACTGGGCAGCAGCTGCTTGTCACCCTTCAGCGGGCTACGGCCATCGGTGCTCCAGGTGTACAGCTTGGGCGGGCGCTCTTCGCCGATCACCAGGCGTTGACGCATCGGGTCCCAGGCCACGGCCTCGAAGCCCTTGTTGCTCTTCACCGACTTGCCCAGGTCGTAGCTCGGGAAGTCGTCATGGTTAAGCGACGTGGTGTGCGCATCCACCTTGACCACAGTCAGGTCGTGCAGCCGTTCGTCGACGATCGCCAGGTGCCCGTCCTCCATCACCGCCAGCCCTTCCGGGTTGTTCCAGCCATTCAATGGAATCTGGCGCAGCACGTTACCGTCCAGGCTGAGCTCGACCAGGAACGGGTTCTTGCCCATGACAGCGAACAGGGTGCGGGTTTGCGGGTTGAAAGCCACGTCCGAGGCTTCGTCATCGTCCATGCCGGGCAGCGGTTTGGCGTCGATATCGACCTGATAGGCCGGCAGCCAGACGCTCTCGCTTTGCTCGGCGGTGCTTTCAAAGCTTTCCTTCACCCACAGTGCCCCGCGGTCATCCCAGTGCATGGCCACGGATACGCCATAGCCGATCACCGCTGCAACTGCCAGGCCGAACGGCCAGCGCAGGTAAAAGCGACGCTTGGGAGTTGCCGGGGCGCTGGAGCGAGATGGCATACGTGGATCCTGGGAAAATGGGCGTAGGTCCGCGCATTATCCAGATAAGGTGTGAAAAATCGGTAAACAGTGCCGGCCTCTTCGCGGGCAAGCCCGCTCCCACAGGCATTTCACAAGCTTCAAGTCTTATGCAGTCCCTGTGGGAAGCAGGGTTTTACCTCAGAGCACCCGGCTTTCGAAGCGGCTCACACCCGGCAACTCAATCACCAACTCATCACCCACATTGAACGGCCCTACGCCCGCCGGCGTACCGGTCAAAATCACATCCCCCGCCTGCAACGAGAAATGCGCCGCCATGTACTGGATCATCGGCACGATCGGGTTGAGCATCAACGCGCTGTTGCCGTCCTGCACCACTTGGCCATTGAGGGTCAGGCGCACTGGGATGTCGGTCACATCCTCGAAACTGGCCGCCGAAACGAACGGCGGCAGCACGCAGGCGCCGTCAAAGCTCTTGCACAGCTCCCAGGGCAGGCCCTTTTCCTTGAGCTTGGCCTGCACGTCGCGCAGGGTCAGGTCGAGCGCCGGGGCATAACCGGAGATGGCGTCCAGCACCTCTTCTTCGGTTGGCTTGGTGGACAACGGCTTGCCCAGCAGCACAGCAATCTCGGCCTCGTAATGCACGACGCCACGGTCGGTCGGGATCTTGAAACCACCTTCCAGCGGCACCACGCAACTGCCCGGCTTGATGAACAGCAACGGCTCGCTGGGGATCGGGTTGTCCAGTTCCTTGGCATGCTCGGCATAGTTACGGCCGATGCACACCACCTTGCCCAACGGGAAGTGGATGCGCGTGCCGTCTACGTACTGGTGCTGGTAACTCATGGCCGACTCCTCTGCATACTGCTTATTATTCAGGAGCGAAGATCTTACCCGGATTCATGATGCCGTTAGGGTCGAAGACGGCCTTTATTGCCTTCATGCAGGCGATTTCTTCGGCCGAGCGGCTGTAGCCGAGGTAGTCACGCTTGGTCATGCCCACGCCATGCTCGGCCGAGATCGAGCCGTTGTAGCGCTGGACGATTTCGAACACCCACTTGTTGACCTTGGCGCAGGAGGCAAAGAAGTCATCTTTGCTCATGGCGTCGGGCTTGAGGATGTTCAGGTGCAGGTTGCCATCGCCGATATGGCCGTACCAGACCACCTCGTAGTCCGGGTAATGCTCGCCGACGATGGCATCGATGTCGCGCAAAAACGCCGGCACCTTGGAGACGGTGACAGAAATGTCGTTTTTGTACGGGGTCCAGTGGGAGATGGTTTCGGACAGATACTCACGCAGCTTCCACAGGTTTTTCAGCTGGGTTTCGCTCTGGCTCATCACCCCGTCCAGCACCCAGCCCTGCTCGACACAGTGCTCGAAGGTGGCCAAAGCTTCGTTGGCGACCTCTTCGGTGCTGGCCTCGAACTCCAGCAGGGCATAAAACGGGCATTCAGTATCGAAAGGCGCCGGCACATCGCCACGGCCCATGATCTTGGCCAGACCCTTGTCGGAAAAGAACTCGAAGGCCGTCAGGTCGAGCTTGCCCTGGAAGGCATGCAGCACCGGCATGATCGAGTCGAAATCCGGCGTGCCCAGCACCATCGCGGTGAGGTTGCGCGGGGCGCGGTCCAGGCGCATGGTCGCTTCGACCACAAAGCCCAGCGTGCCCTCGGCACCAATGAACAGCTGGCGCAGATCGTAGCCGGTGGCGTTCTTGATCAGGTCTTTGTTCAGCTCCAGCAACTCGCCCTTGCCGGTGACCACTTTCAGCCCGGCAACCCAGTTGCGGGTCATGCCGTAGCGAATCACCTTGATACCGCCGGCGTTGGTGCCGATGTTACCGCCAATCTGGCTTGAACCGCTGGAGGCGAAGTCCACCGGGTAATAGAGGCCTTGCTCCTCAGCGTAGGCCTGCAATTGCCGGGTAATCACCCCCGGCTGGCAGACCACCGTGCGGTCGAACGCATTGAAATCGATAATCTGGTTCATGTAGTCGAACGCGACCACAACCTCGCCATTGGCCGCCACGGCACCGCCCGACAGCCCGGTACGCCCACCGGACGGCACCAGCGCGACCTGATGGCGGTTTGCCCAGGCAACGATGGCCTGCACCTGCGCGATGCTCTTGGGGAACACGATGGCCGTGGGCGCTGGCGGGTAATGCTTGGTCCAGTCCTTGCCGTAGGCTTCGAGGGAAACGGCGTCAGTCAGGACCTTGCCAGGGTCGACAAGGGTCATCAGTTCATCAATAACAGCGGGGTGGGTCATCGCTGGAACTCTCGACTTATTCATAGTCACCCTGAGCACTCTTCACCTGTCGGGATAAGCTCAGATTGTGTCGCGTATGCTAGCATAGCCCTCCCGCTGTTCATGCTAAGGCCGACGCCGCGCCTAGCATCACCCCTCGCCATTTTTTCTCCGGGATACAGGTTTACGCAGATGAGCAAGACTTCTCTCGACAAGAGCAAGATCAGGTTCCTTCTTCTTGAAGGTGTGCACCAGAACGCGGTCGATACCCTCAAGGCTGCCGGCTACACCAACATCGAATACCTCACTGGTTCGTTGCCGGAAGCCGAGCTGAAGGAAAAGATCGCCGATGCCCACTTCATCGGCATCCGCTCGCGCACGCAACTGACTGAAGAGATCTTCGACTGCGCGAAGAAGCTGGTTGCGGTCGGCTGCTTCTGCATCGGTACCAACCAGGTCGACCTGGAAGCGGCCCGCGAGCGCGGTATCGCCGTGTTCAACGCCCCGTACTCGAACACCCGTTCGGTTGCCGAACTGGTGCTGGCTGAGGCCATCCTGCTGCTGCGCGGCATCCCCGAGAAGAACGCTTCGTGCCACCGTGGTGGCTGGATCAAGAGCGCGGCCAACTCCTTCGAGATCCGTGGCAAGAAGCTGGGCATCGTCGGCTACGGCTCGATCGGCACCCAACTGTCGGTGCTGGCTGAAAACTTGGGCATGCAGGTGTACTTCTTCGACCCGCTGACCAAGCTGCCGTTGGGCAACGCTGTCCAGGTCGCCAGCCTGCACGAACTGCTGGGCCTGGCCGACATCGTCTCGCTGCATGTGCCTGAGCTGCCATCCACCCAGTGGATGATCGGCGAGAAGGAAATCCGTGCGATGAAGAAGGGCTCGATCCTGATCAACGCCGCCCGCGGTACCGTGGTCGAGCTGGATCACCTGGCTGCCGCAATCAAGGACAAGCACCTGATCGGCGCCGCCATCGACGTGTTCCCGGTCGAGCCGCGCTCCAACGACGAAGAGTTCGAAAGCCCGCTGCGCGGCCTGGACAACGTCATCCTGACCCCGCACATCGGTGGTTCCACCGCCGAGGCCCAGGCCAACATCGGCCTGGAAGTTGCCGAGAAGCTGGTCAAGTACAGCGACAACGGTACCTCGGTGTCTTCGGTCAACTTCCCGGAAGTTGCCCTGCCGGCGCACCCAGGCAAACACCGCCTGCTGCACATCCACGAAAACATCCCTGGCGTGCTCAGCGAGATCAACAAGGTCTTCGCCGAGAACGGCATCAACATCTCCGGTCAGTTCCTGCAGACCAACGAGAAAGTGGGTTACGTGGTGATCGACGTTGACGCCGAGTACTCGGACCTGGCGCAAGAGAAACTGCAGCACGTGAAGGGCACTATCCGCTCCCGCGTTCTGTTCTAAGTTTCACGGCGGCATGAAAAAGGGAGGCCCTGGTGGCCTCCCTTTTTCGTGGGTGCTTACTTCACCTCGACGGTGATCTTTTTCGATTCGACGCTCGGCTTGAACGGCACGTGGTACTTGTCGCCCAAGACCAACTGCAAAGTGTGCTTGCCTGGGGTCAGGGTAATGGTCGCCTCGGTTTGTGCCTTGCCGAAATGCAGCACTTGCGGGCCGGCCGGCAGCGGCGCGTTGTTCTCAGGCATCAGGCTGGTTGGCAGGGGCATGTCGGCCACCGGCTCTTTGTCGACGTCCACCAGCAGGTGGTGATGCCCGCTATGCGGGGTCTGATCACCCGCAGGCTTGAGCTCCATGCCCTCGATGCCGAACTTGACGGTGAAGGTCTTGTCGACCGTTGCGCCATCGGCGGGGGAAACGATGACGACCTTGGCATCCTTGGGCGGCTCCTGGCTCTTCAGGGCATCCGCGGCACTGGCGAACACCGAGGCCCCCATCAGCAGACCGGCTACGGCAGCACGCGAAAATAGGCTGTTCATTCACTTCTCCTGTGATTCACTTAAAGACCACTGCCGTTAAAACGTGCGGCAGCGGTAGTTCACCATAGCCCACAAAGAGAAATATTTCAGTTAGGGTTAAACCTCGCCAAGGCTTCAAGGTCATAGGCTGCGCTCGACCACGACGAGGAAGAAAGCCGTGGCGAATGAAATTCATCTGCCGAATAAAAAAGGGGCATTCATGCGTTCGACCCTAGGCGTACTGCTTGCAGTACTGATCAGTCCATTGGCCCAAGCCGAGCTGATAGACGAAATCAACGACCGCGGCGAACTGCGCATTGCCGTGCAGTCCGATACACCGCCCTATGTATTCAAGGAAAACGATCACCTCACGGGTTTCGAGATCGAGTTCGGGCAAATCCTGGCCAAGGAACTGGACCTGCGGGCTGAATTCATTGAAACGCCAGCTGAAGAAGTTCTGCCGGGCGTGGAGAGTGGCAAGTACGACATCACCCTGAATGAACAGAACACCAGTAAACAGTTGGACGTGAGCCAACCTTATGGTGAGAAGAAACAGGTCATTCCGTTCCAGAAAGACAACCCAGCGTTCGAGAGCGCGGTGAACAACGCCCTGCAACGGATCAAGGACGATGGGCGCATGGCAGAGCTGGAGCAGAAGTGGTTCAAGGGTACCCAGGAGACGGCTGCAGGCCAGTAGATGTTTATTGCCTGCCCCGGCCTTTTCGCGGGCAAGCCCGCTCCCACAGGTTTTTCACCGGTCTTGAGAACTGTGCAGTACCTGTGGGAGCGGGCTTGCCCGCGAAGAGGCCGGGGCAGGATTAAGTTGAAAGCCCAGCCAACGCTTGTTGTGCTTCATCCAGCTCCAGCTCGCTGAACACCAGCACCCCTTCCCGGCGCAGCAGCGCCGTGGTCACGCCCTCCCCCGGCACCTTCACCCCGCTGAAGGTGCCATCGTAGGTCAGGCGATTACCACACGAAGGGCTGCCAGACTTAAGCACCGCGACGCGAATCCCGTGCCGGCGCACCAGCGCCAACGCCCGCTGAGCACCGGCCAGAAACGCGTCGCTGACGTCCTCACCCGTCACCGTCAGCACCTGTGCCTGGCCATCGAGCACCGCACCGCCCTGCCCGCCAGGGATCTCCGCAGGCGGTCGCGGTGTGGGCAAGCCACCGGCCACTTCCGGGCACAAGGGCACTACCCGCCCCGCCGCCTGCCAGGCTTGCAACACATCCGGATGGCCACTGGCGCGGCCGTCATAGCGCACCGGCTGGCCCAGCAGGCACGCGCTGACCAGCACCTTGGGCAACTCAGAACAGGTCATTGCCACGGCGCCGGAACCAGCCAGTCAACGACAGGCGCTCACGCCCGGCCGGCAATACCTCATGAGGCACATCGCCCGACAGGAACACCACCAGGCATCCGGCCACGGGCTGCACATCGTGCTCGACACCCTGCGCCAGGAACATGCGCAGCTGGCCACCATCCTGCGGCTGCCAGTCTTCGTTCAAATAGAGCACTGCCGAGACCATGCGCCGGTCATCGTCACGAAAGCGGTCCAGATGGCGGCGATAGAACGCGCCCGGCGGGTACAGGGCGAAATGGCATTCGAAATCTTCAAGGCCCAGGAACAGCCCCTGGTTGATGGCCAGGCGCAGCTGGTCCATGGCCGCCAGGTACTGGTCGCAGGCAGCGGCCTGGCCGGGGTCGATCCACTGAATCTGATCACCGCGGATCGCCTCGCGGATCTCCTGTGAAGCCCCGCGCCCAACCCCTGCCGGGTTGAGCTCGCCTTCGGCGTCACGGCGCCGGCACTCGGCCGCAAGCGCGCGCACCAGGTCGGCAGGCAAAAAGAGCGCCTGCTGGGACCAGCCATGGGTGGCCAGATCGTCAACGACGGCCGCAAGCATCGGGTGTTCAGGGGAGATGTGCATGGCGCGCATCATATCCATTAGCCTTGCACTCGCACAGCGCCACTTGGCCGAGAAGCGCGCTGATATCTCGACAAACCGACGCTGGGCCAAGGACAATGGCAGCCTGCCGACAGGAGTCCTGAATGCGCCGTCTGTTTTCCCTGATTCTGCTGATGATCTGCACCATGCCTGTCTGGGCAGACAGCCTGGATCAACTGTACAAGGCCGCCGGCTGGCCCGACCAGCGCGCCCACTTCAACGATGCCCTGAGCGCCGCCCAGGAACGCTATCGCAACAGCCTGCCGCCTGCCGTCTACCAAGCGCTGGTCAACAACAGCAATCAGCGCTTCCAGGCCCAGGCCGTGGACCGCCGTGCCCAGGCGAAACTGCGCGCAACCCTGAGCAACCCTGCGCCAGCGCTGGCCTTCTTCCAGTCGCCGCTGGGCCGCAAGGTGGTGGCTGCCGAACTGCAGGCCACGCGCAAGGACCAGTTGGCCAAGAACGCCAAAGGCCTGCCGAAGGTCCAGGCCAGTGACGACCGCCTGTTGCTTATCGGCCACTTGGCCCAGGCGCTGCCCGCCCGCGAAGCCGGTGCCGAGGTCAGCCTGGCGATTGCCGGCGTCGCCGCCGACAGCCTCAGTTCGATGATCCCCGGCCTGTTTGGCGGCGGCCAGGCCCAGAGCCTGCTCGATGGCCAGCGCCAACGCCTGATGGGCCAGATCGGCGAAGACCTCAACAATACGCTGTTGTACGTGTACCGCGACTTGTCCGACGCCGAGCTGGAACAATTCGCCAACTTCGCTGAATCGCCTGAGGGCAAGGCGTATTACCAGGCGGCACTGGCTGCCGTGCGCGCCGGCCTGGCGGTCGGCCAGAGTGCTGCCGACCTCAAGTGATCAGCCCAGGCGCTGGTCGATGAAGGTGAAGTAGCGCTGGCGAATGCCGGGCAGTTCATTGGCCAGATGGTGCCGCGCCTCGGGCAGCATGAGTATTTGCGGCTCAGTGAACTTGGCCTTGAGCACCTCGAGGTTGTAGGGCCAGTCCACCGTGCCGTCCGCCTCACCCTGCACGATCAAGGGCCGCCGTGTGCTACGTGGCGCGGCTTCTATGCGCTTGACCCAGGCGATCAGTGCGCCAACCCAGGCCGTGGGTAAACGACGCGGTTGCAGGGGGTCGGCCTCCAGAAATGCTAGGAAGGCCGGGTCGTTGGTGTTTTCGCTGAAGCGCCGTTCGATGCCGTTGACGAAATGGCGCAGCACGCAATAGCTGAGCTTCGACCAACGCCAGGAGCAGGGCCGTACCAGCGGCGCGAGCAGGATCACCTGCCCATCGGCCGGGCTTTGCTCGCCCCGGTGCAACAGGTGGTCGACCACGATGGCGCCGCCCGTGCTTTGCCCGCACAAATGCCAAGGCCGGGGCAGGCCCAGCCTGCGCGCTTGCTCGAAGAGTGCATCGAGCACCTGCTGATACAGCGAAAAGTCGCTGATGCTGGCCCGCTCACCGCTGGAAAGGCCATGGCCGGGCAGGTCACAGCTGATCACTGCATAGCCCTGGCCCAGTGCCCACTCGATCACATGCCGGTAAAGGCCCATATGGTCGTAATAGCCATGCAGCAGGAACACCGTGGCCACCGGCTGCGGCGGCAGCCAGACTTGCCCGACCAACTCGAACCCGGCCGCCTGGAAGCCACCCAGCCAACTGTGCACGGGCAGATCCAGGCCATAAAAATGCTGGTAATCGCGCCCCTGCACCGACAACGGCTGGCGATCGGTCAAGGGCGCAAGGCTGGCGCGCAGAAGGTCGGGGAGCAAAGCGGCGGGCATCGGGTACATCCAGAGCGAAGCGAGTATTGATCTGTGATATTCAGCTCTAGCTGGCGTCGTGGCAAGCTTGCTCACCCTCGAACAACCAACACCTATCAAATTGTGGGAGCGGCCTTGTGTCGCGAAAGGGCCGCCAAGCGGCCCCCGGTTTCAGCGCTATCGCAGAAATGCCGGGACCGCTGCGCGGTCCTTTCGCGACACAAGGCCGCTCCCACAAAGGGCCAATGACTCCTCATGAATAGCCGAATCATCAAAACATCGTGCACGGCAATCGCCCTACTGGTTGGCGTTGGCATTCTCTGGCAGGCCTACACCACCTTCCAGTCCCGCTACCTGCGCCCGTTCGACAACCAGGCCACCCTGTTCGACGGCAGCCAACTTCGCCTGCCCGCAGAGCTGGCCGGCCCCGGCCCGATCCGTGTGGTGCACTTCTGGGACCCGGCCTGCCCGTGCAATGTCGGCAACCAGCAGCACCTGGCCGACCTGGTCAGCCACTTCGCAGGCGACGGCGTCAGCTTCCATGTGCTGCAAAAACCCGGCAGCCGCGGCCAGTTGCCCGCGAACCTCAGCGCCCTCAAGCCCCTTGCCAGCCTGCCCGGCAGCGAACACCTGCCCGCCTCTCCGGCCGTGGCCATCTGGGACCGACAAGGCCACCTCGCCTATTTCGGGCCTTACAGCGAAGGGGCGGTGTGCAACGCCAGCAACAGTTTCATCGAACCGATCCTCAAGGCGTTGATCGACAACCGCCAGGTGACGGCCTCCAACACCTTGGCGGTGGGTTGCTATTGCCCCTGGGCCGGCTGACGCACGCGCGCCGGGTTACCGACCACCACCGCACCCGCTGGCACATCGCGGGTGACCACGCTGCCCGCGCCGACCACCGCGTTGTCGCCAAGGGTCACCCCCGGCAGGATGATCGCCCCGCCACCAATCCACACATTGTTGCCAATCGTCACCGGCCGGCCGCTTTCCAGCCCGGTGCGCCGCAGCTCAGGGTCGAGTGGGTGGTCGGCGGTGTAGATCTGCACTGCCGGGCCAACCTGGCAATCGTCGCCGATGCGCACCGGCAGCACGTCGAGGATCACGCAGTTGAAGTTGATGAAGGTGTTGCGGCCAATGCTGATGTTGTAGCCATAGTCGCAATAGAACGGCGGGCGGATCACCGTGCCTTCGCCGGCCTGGCCGAAATGCGCGGCGAGCAGGCCGTGACGTGCGTCGTTGAGCAGCTCGAAACTGCTGTTGTAACGCTGCATCCAGTGCTTGTTGGCAATTTGCTCGGCCTGCAGCTCGGGGCAGCCGGCATGGTAGAGCTGGCCTGCGAGCATTTTCTGTTTTTCGCTGAGGGACATGGAAACTCCTTTCGAGGGCTATGCTCTGTGCGCGAATCCGTCGATGATCGGACCACAGTTTCCGCTCGAATGCACAAGGAGTCTCGATGAAGCGCAGCTTGACCCTGTTAGCCGTGGTAATCGCCGTGGCCGCTGGCGCCGGATACGGGTACGTGCACGGCAAGCTGCCGCAACGCGAGGGCGAAGTGGCGATCGCCGGCCTGCAGGCGCCGGTCAGCGTGCGCTATGACAGCCGCGGCGTTCCACACCTGCAGGCACAGAACGAACAGGACCTGTACCGCGCCCTCGGCTATGTGCACGCCCAGGACCGGTTGTTCCAGATGGAGATCATGCGCCGCCTGGCGCGCGGTGAGTTGGCCGAAGTGCTGGGCGAAAAACTCGTGCCCACCGACACCCTGTTCCGCAGCTTGCGTATTCGCGACCAAGCGGCGCTGATGGTGCAGCGGCAGGACCGCCAATCACCCGCCTGGCAGGCCCTGCAAGCCTACCTGGAGGGCATCAACAGCTGGCAGGCCAGCCACCCCAAGCCGATCGAGTTCGACCTGCTGGGCATCACCCCCCGCCCGTTCACCGCCGAAGACACCCTGAGCATCGCCGGTTACCTGGCCTACAGCTTCGCCGCCGCGTTCCGCACCGAGCCCGCGCTCACCTATATTCGCGACCAGCTCGGCCCGCAGTACCTGAACATCTTCGACCTTGGCTGGCAACCCGAAGGCGCCCTGGCCGCACCGTTGGCGGCCGCCGACTGGCGCAGCCTGGAGGCACTTGCCCGGCTCAGCCACGAGGCTCTAGGCGACGCGCGTATCCCGCAATTCGAAGGCAGCAACGCCTGGGCCGTCGCCGGCAGCCGCACCCGCAGCGGCAAGCCGCTACTGGCCGGTGACCCACACATCAGCTTCGCGGTACCGGCGGTGTGGTACGAGGCCGAATTGTCGGCCCCTGGGTTCAACCTGTATGGCTACTTCCAGGCACTGAACCCCTTCGCGCTGCTCGGCCACAACCGCGACTTCGGCTGGAGCCTGACGATGTTCCAGAACGATGACGTCGACCTGATCGCCGAGCGGACCAACCCCGAAAACACCGACCAGGTGATGATCGACGGTACCTGGCAAACCTTGGAAAAAACCGAGCAAACCCTCGCCGTCAAAGGCGAGGCGCCCGTCACCCTCAGCCTGCGCCGCTCGCCCCACGGCCCGATCGTCAACGAGGTATTGGGCGCTACCGCCGGGACCACGCCGGTGGCCATGTGGTGGGCGTTTCTGGAAACCGAAAACCCGATCCTCGACGGGTTCTACCAGCTCAACCGCGCCGACACCCTGGGCAAGATGCGCGAGGCGGCCGCCAAGGTTCAGGCGCCTGGACTGAACTTCGTCTGGGCCAATGCCCGCGGTGATATCGGCTGGTGGGCTGCGGCACAACTGCCGATCCGCCCGGCGGGGGTCAACCCGACATTCATCCTCGATGGCGCCAGCCCACAGGCAGACAAGCTCGGTTTCTACCCCTTCAGTGCCAACCCGCAGCAAGAAAACCCCGCACGCGGCTACATCGTGTCGGCCAACTACCAGCCGCCCTCGGCCGTGCCCGTGCCGGGTTACTACAACCTGCCGGACCGTGGCCGCCAGCTCGACCGCCACCTGGCCAACCCTGACGTGAAGTGGGATACCCAGAACAGCCAGGCCCTGCAGCTGGACACCGCCAGCGACCATGGCCCACGCACCCTTGCACCGCTGCTAGCGACGCTGCGCTCAGTGGCCGAGGGGGACGAGGAAAAGGAGCTGGTCGAACAACTGGCAGCCTGGAGCGGTGACTACCCCCTGGACTCGATCAGCGCCACGCTGTTCAACCAGTTCCTGTATGAACTGGCGTTCGCGGCCCTGCATGACGAACTGGGCGACACCTGGTTCCCGGTGCTGATCAGCACCCGTGCCATCGATGCCGCGCTGCCTCGTTTGGCCGCCGATGCCGAGTCGCCATGGTGGAGCACGCGGGGAGCAAACGAACGCACCGACCGCACTGCGATCGTGCGCAGCGCCTGGCAAAAAAGCGTGAAGCACCTGCGAGACACCCTGGGCAGCGACCCGGCCAGTTGGCAATGGGGCAAAGCCCATACCCTGACCCATAACCATCCACTTGGCGTGAAGAAACCGCTGAACCTGCTGTTCAACGTCGGCCCGTTCGCGGCGCCTGGCACGCATGAGGTGCCCAACAACCTGTCGGCGAAGATCGGGCCGGCACCTTGGCCGGTGACATATGGCCCTTCTACACGCAGGCTGATCGACTTCGCCGATGCCGGGCAGGCCTTGACCAGTAACCCGGTCGGGCAAAGCGGGGTGCCGTTCGACCGGCATTTTTCAGACCAGGCTGAGGACTACATCAATGGGCGATATTCCAAAGCTAGTATGGGAATCATCCCATCACAGAGCACGCTACGCTTGATGCCTTCGCAGTAGGACCCTTTTCTCCATTTCCGAAGGCACATCAATGCAGAAACACTTCATCGAGATCGACGGCGCGCGCATGAGCTACGTCGACCAAGGCCAAGGATTTCCTGTCCTGCTCGGCCACAGCTACTTGTGGTCTGCCGAGATGTGGCGGCCACAGGTCGAGGCGCTATCACAACACTTGCGCGTGATCGTGCCGGAATTGTGGGGCCATGGTGACTCCGAGGCACCACCTGCCACTACCCAGAGCATAAGCGACCTGGCCCGCCAGCATCTGATGTTGTTGGATGCACTGGATATCGACAGGTGCCACCTGGTTGGCCTGTCCGTCGGCGGCATGTGGGGGGCTGAACTGGCCGCTGAACATCCGCAACGCATCGATCGCCTGGTGCTGATGGACACCTACCTTGGCGCCGAACCGCAAGCAACCCGCCTGAAGTACTTTGCCCTGCTGGATGCCGCCAGCACCGCTGGCAGCTTCAGCGACGCGCTGCTTGATATCATCGTACCGATCTTCTTCCATGCCGGTGGGCAGACGGTACCGGAGGTTCGCGAACAATTTCGCCTCGACCTCAAGGCGTGCAGTGCCGAGACCATTCGGCAAAGCCTGTATCCGCTGGGCCAGGTGATTTTCGGCAGGCCTGACCGGCTTGCGCGCCTGGCTGAGCTGGCAGGGCAACGAACCATTGTCATCTGTGGGGATCAGGACATTCCGAGGCCACCTGAAGAGTCAGGTGAAATGTCGCGGATTATCGGCTGCCTGGCGGCGCAGGTACCAAATGCGGGGCATATCTGTAGCCTCGAGAACCCGCAGGTAGTGAATGATTTCCTGCTGAACTGGTTGCCACGCAAGGGTTGAGGCACGTCAAGGCGCGCAACTGCCGGCTACCAACAAAAACGCCGACGCAATGGCGTCGGCGTTTTCAGGCGCGGGGCTACGAACGGATCAGAACGCCGGCAGCACGGCACCGCTGTACTTCTTGGCGATGAACGCTTTCACTTCCGGGCTGGTCAGGGCTTTGGCCAGTTTCTGGATGGCGTCGCTGTCCTTGTTGTCCGGGCGGGCAACCAGGAAGTTGACGTACGGCGAGTCGGCGCCTTCGATCACCAGCGCGTCCTTGGCCGGGTTCAGGCCAGCTTCCAGGGCGTAGTTGGTGTTGATCATGTCCAGGTCAACCTGATCCAGCACACGCGGCAGCATGGCCGATTCCAGCTCGCGGAACTTCAGTTTCTTCGGGTTCTCGGCGATGTCTTTCGGGGTGGCCAGGGCGTTTTTCGGGTCTTTCAGGGTAATCAGGCCAGCCTTCTGCAACAGCAGCAGGGCGCGGCCGCTGTTGCTGCCTTCGTTAGGGATGGCAACGGTGGCGCCTTCTTTGAGCTCGCTCAGGTTCTTGACCTTCTTCGAGTAGCCACCGAACGGTTCGACGTGTACACCGACCACGGTTTCGAGGTGGGTGCCCTTGCCTTCGTTGAAGTTTTGCAGGTACGGCAGGGTCTGGAAGTAGTTGGCGTCCAGGCGTTTCTGGTCAACCTGCACGTTCGGCTGCACGTAGTCGGTGAAGACCTTGATCTGCAGGTCCACACCTTCTTTGGCGAGGGTCGGCTTGATCAGCTCGAGGATCTCGGCATGCGGCACCGGGGTGGCGGCAACCACCAGTTTCTCGGCGGCGTTGGCCAGGCCGGCGAACGACAGGGCAGCGGCCAGGGCGGTGGTCAGCAGGGTCTTCTTCATGGTGGTCCTTATTCTGAATCTGGGCCATCGGCGATGGCGAAGTCGTGTGCCCTGCCCCGTGTCGGGTGAGCGTGAAGCGGACAATACCGAGATTTCTTATGCCGCAACAATATCTTTTAATTAGCTGCTTATTCCAAAAACAAACTGCCATCACCGCCTTTGCTTATGAGCGCTGTCTAGCGCGCAGGGTTGGCCAGGTCGAGGTCTTCCGGCTGGATCTCTTCGCTGTCATTGACCAGCAAGGCGAAGTGAATGACGTTCTCCAGCTCGCGAGTGTTGCCGGGCCAGGCATGGGCTTCCAGCACCTGCTGGGCGGCGTCGCTGATCAGCGGCACCGAGCGCTGCAGGCGGGCGGTGTAGATACCCACGAAGTACTCGGCCAGCGGCAGGATATCGCCACGTCGCTCGCGCAACGGCGGCAGCTCCAACGCGCCCTCACGCAGGTATTGGTACAAGCGCTCATTGAACCTGCCGGCCTTCACCACCCGCGCCAGGTCGATGCTGGTCGCCGCTACCAGGCGCACATCCACAGGCTGGGGCTGCAGCGCGCCGACGCGTGTCACTTCACGGTTTTCCAGTGCGGCCAGCAGCTTGCCCTGAATCTCCAGCGGCAAGTCGGCAATTTCGTCCAGGTACAGCGTGCCGCCGTTGGCCGAGCCGAACCAGCCGGCGCGGCTGCTGGCGGTGCCGCCGTGGGTACCGGCGCTGTAGCCGAACAACTCGGCGTCGGCGTAGGTCGGGCTGATGGCCGCGCAGTTGACCGAGACGAACAGCCCGGCGCGGTCACTGGCGCGGTGAATCTGCCGTGCCAGCAACTCCTTGCCGGTGCCGGTCTCGCCACGAATCAACACCGGCAAGGGCTGCGGCGCCAGGCGTTCGAGGTCTTCGCGCAGCTGTTGCGAGCGCGGGTCGATGAACACCAGGGCCTTGGCACGAATGCTCAGTGGGCTCTTGTCCAGCTCGGGAAAGGTCAGCAGCGGCTGGCCAAACGGATTTTGAAAAGTCATGAAAAACTCCCGCCCCAGGCCTTCGATGGCCGGGCGTCAGGCAAACGGTAATCAGTAGGCGATCAGGCGCGGCGCAGTGCGCGTTGCTCCACCCGGCTCTGCAAGCGGTACAGGTAGGCGAAGCCTTGTTCCCAACGCTCGTGGCCGGACTTGACGTTGATGTGCCCGGCGTTGGTCAGCAAGCCCGCTTCGGCCCCCCAGGCCTGGGCCAGGTGCAGCGCGCGCGGCACGCTTACCGCCGGGTCGTTGTCGGAGCTGACCACCTGGCTTGGGAACGGCAACGCCTGCATCGGAATCGGCGCGAAGTTGCGCAGTGCCGGCGCGCAGGTCGGCCGCTCGACATCCGCCGGCGCCACCAGCAATGCGCCACGTACCTGGCGCAGCAACGCCGGGCTGGCCTCGGCGGCCCAGTGAGCGACCGTGACGCAGCCCAGGCTGTGTGCGATGAGAATCACCGGCGAGCGTTCGGCGGCAATCGCCTGCTCCAGGGCCTGCACCCAATCGCGCCGCTGCGGGGTCAGCCAGTCGTGCTGCTCGACCCGAACGCTGTTGGGCAGGGTGCGTTGCCAGTGACTCTGCCAATGGTTGTCTGGCGATCCTTGCCAGCCCGGCACAATCAGGTAACGAATCGACTCATTGCGCATGGGGACGCCTCCAGTAAGTTTGCGTGCTTGGAGACCAGTATAGGGAGGGAGTTATATTCGTAAAGGAATAAGAAGCTATTTGTTAATAACCTAAAGGAATTTTTGTTGGGGGGGCGAAGCGATTGTTGCGAGGATGGGGGATGGCCACGGGAGGGCCTGGCTTGGGGGGGTGCGGTGGGGCATATATCGAGCGCCGCCCGCGCGGCGCATCGCGAGCAACGCTCGCTCCTACGTTTGTTTCGGGCCAGTTATTCCTGGGCAAACGCGCGCGACCGCCTTGTTTTTTCGACGCGATAACCCGCCATGCGCCAAGGCGGTCGCGCGCGCCTGTCACAGGCGTTACTGGCCAAAAACAAACGTAGGAGCGAGCGTTGCTCGCGATGCGCCGCGCGGGCGGCGCTCGATCTACCAGGCGCTAAACATTCACCGGCGAACACCTTGTAGCCCATTACCTATCCATCAGGCCCAAAAAAAAGGGCCAACCCCTGCCAAGAGATGTGGCCCACAAGCTCTCAAAGAGCGTCACTTGCCTGAAGAGGATTGCCGAATCAGCGCGCGGTGATCACCGCCAGTTTGCTGATCCCCGCACGTTCAATCGCCGCCATGGCCCGCGCGACTTCGCCGTAGTTCACGCCATCATCGGCCTGCAACTGCACACGGACTTCCGCGTCCTTGGCCTTGGCCGCCTTGAGGTTGGTCTCCAGCAGGTCCGGCTGGATCTCGTCCTTGTTGATGAACAACTTGCCAGCCCCGTCGATGCTCACCACCAGCGGGTCTTTCTGCTCCACCGGTGCCACTGCCTCGGTCTTGGGCAGGTTGATGGGGATGGCGTTGGTCAGCAGCGGCGCAGTGACGATGAACACCACCAGCAGCACCAGCATGACGTCCACCAACGGCGTGACGTTGATTTCACTGAGGACTTCGTCGCTGTCCTGGGTCGAAAAGGCCATATCAGGACGCCTCCTTCACCGGCTGGGTGAAACCGGCCTGGGCTTTTTGCACGGCAGGGTGCACCAGTACCCGGAAGGCACTCTTCTGCGCCAGGCTGTAGAAGTCATGGGCGAAGTCGTCCAGGTCTGCTGCGGTCAGCTTGAGGCGGCGCAGGAAGTAGTTGTAAACCAGTACCGCTGGCACCGCGACGGCGATACCCACCCCCGTGGCCACCAGTGCCGCGCCGATCGGCCCGGCCACGGTCTCGAGGCTGGCGGAACCTGCCGCACTGATACCCTTGAGCGCTTCCATGATGCCCCACACGGTGCCAAACAAGCCGATGAAGGGCGAGGTACTGCCGATACTGGCGACCACCGCCAGGCCGGTTTCCAGCGAACGGCGCTCGCGGACGATCTGCTGGCGCAGGGCGCGTTCGAGGCGGTCCTGGTGATTGATGGCGTGGCTCAGGTCGTTGGCCTGGGTGGTATCGCCGACGGCAATAGCGGCATAACCGGACTGCGCAACGCGGGCGGCTGGGCCAGGCAGCTCATGGCTGATTTCGGCGGCCGAGTCCAGGCTGGAGGCTGCCCAGAATTGCTGGTGGAAGCGTTTGTCCTGGTTCTTCAGCCGCACAAACTGCACGACCTTGACCAGGGCCAGGCCCCAGGTGACGACAGAGAAACCAACCAGCAGCCAGATGACTGCGCTTTCAACGGATTCGAGGGGGGATGCCAACAGGCTCATGATGATGTCTTCCTATGTTCTGCTGATTCTGTGAAATGCGTTAGCGAAGCTTGAAGTCGATTGGCACGCTGACCCAGCCGGTCTGGGCCACGTCGCCTTGCTTGGCGGGGACGAAGCTCCAGCGCTTGACCGCGGCCAGCGCAGCGGCGTCCAAGGCATCGCGGCCACTGCTCTTCTGCACCTGGATCTGCCCCGGCTTGCCACTGGGCAACACCTCGACGCGCAACAGCACGGTGCCTTCCCAGCCGCGGCGCTGGGCCATCTGCGGGTACTCCGGCGCCGGGTTCTTGAGGTACGCGGCGTTGGCTGAAGCCGGTGTCACCGGCGCCGGCGCGGGTGGCGCGGGGGCTGGCGGTGCCGGGGCTGCAACAGGTGCCGGTGGCGGTGCCTCGACCGGTTTCGGCTGCGGCTTGGGCGCCTGCTTGACCACAGGTTTAGGGATCGGTTTTGGCTTCGGTTTGGGCTTGGCGGCGAGCTCGTCGACTACCGGTGGCGGCGGCGGTGGCTCGACCACCGGCGGCGCGGGTGCCGGTGGTGGCGGCTCGACCACGGGCGGCGCAGGGGCGGCGAACTCGATAGTCATGGGAGGCACCTGCGGCGGCACCACGGGCAGCTCAGGCGTCGGTGCCTGGCTGACCCAGTAGGCGGCGGCGCCGTGCAGCGCCAGTACCAGCAACGCCAACGCCAGCTTGTCGCGGCGCTTGAGGCCGCTGGCAGGCGTGCGTTGCAGGCGCTGCTGGCCAAGCGGAAGACGAAGCGTGCGTCCAAGCTCGACCAGGTCGCCCGGTGCCGGGCGCCATGGCTGGTCGTAGGCTCTGACGGCCGTCTGGACATTACCCATTGATCAAACTCCTGGGGTCTCGATTCAGGTGTGTGGCTGAATCATCGGGGCCAGAGGCTTATCTCTTAAAGTAATGTTTAAAATTATGGTTAGAACTTAATTGAATATTGTTTTTGAGCTGTCGTGTGAAAGCCACGGATTTCGTGGGCTGTGGGCTGGAGGGCGATTAGCGATGCTTTGTGGGCATGCAAAATATTCGCGTAAGGCATGAGATTGCGGCGAGGGCTGCACCCTCGATTCGCAGCACAAGGCTGCTCCTACAGGGAATCGCGCTGCAGCATTGTGCTGCGAAGGGGTGCGAAGCAGCCCCAGCAATCCACCAGGCAATAAAAAACCCGGGACAGGGCCCGGGCTCTTCATCTTCAAAGGCAGATCAGATATCCGCCACCTTCTGCCACACCTTCGGCCTGAAGAACAGCGTCTCGCCGCGCGCCAAGCCGGTCAGGCTGTCGTGGTCCTTGACCACTTCGGCCTCGATCAGCTCGCTCTGCCCTTCCACCTTCAAGGTCACCCGGGTGGTCGCGCCCAGCGGGCGGATATCGCGCACCTCGGCGGCATGGTGGCCTTCGGTTTCATGGCGCGACAGCGACACTTCGTGTGGGCGGAACAGCACGTGGTGGCCTTCGCTCAAGGCCAGGCGGTTGGAGTCGCCGAGGAAGTGGTAGACGAAGTCGTTGGCCGGCTGCTCGTACACTTCACCCGGCGAGCCGATCTGCTCGATCACACCCTTGTTCATCACCACGATGCGGTCTGCGACTTCCATGGCCTCTTCCTGGTCATGGGTGACGAACACCGACGTCAGGTTGATATCTTCGTGCAGGCGCGCCAGCCAGCGGCGCAGCTCTTTACGCACTTTGGCATCCAGGGCACCGAACGGCTCGTCGAGCAACAGCACCTTAGGCTCTACCGCCAAGGCGCGGGCCAGGGCGATACGCTGGCGCTGGCCACCGGAAAGCTGCTCGGGGTAGCGGTCGGAGAGCCAGTCGAGCTGGACCATGTTCAGCAGCTCATGCACCTTTTCGGCAATTTTGCTTTCGCTCGGGCGCTCGCCCTTGGGCTTCATGCGCAGGCCGAAGGCGACGTTGTCGAACACGCTCATGTGGCGGAACAACGCGTAGTGCTGGAACACGAAGCCGACGTTGCGATCACGCACGTCGTGGCCAGACACATCCTCGCCATGGAACACGATGCTGCCGTCATCCGGTGTTTCCAGGCCGGCAATGATGCGCAGCAGGGTGGTTTTGCCGCAGCCGGACGGGCCGAGCAAGGCCACCAGCTCACCGCTGTGGATATCCAGGTTGATGTTGTCCAGGGCCTGGAAGCTGTTGAAGCGCTTGCTGACGTTACGAACTTCGATCGACATGAATTATTCCTCCGCAGCGCTATGGCGCAGGCGGTTAATACGGTTCTCGCTCCACTGCTTGAGCAGCAGGATGAAGAGCGCCAGGATCAGCAACAGGCTGGCCACGCTGAAGGCCGCGACGTGGTTGTACTCGTTGTAGAGGATCTCCACGTGCAGCGGCAAGGTGTTGGTAACGCCGCGGATATGGCCGGAGACCACCGAGACCGCGCCGAACTCACCCATCGCCCGCGCCGTACACAGCACCACGCCGTAGATCAGGCCCCATTTGATGTTGGGCAGGGTCACATGCCAGAACATCTGCCAGCCATTGGCGCCCAGCAGGCGCGCGGCCTCTTCTTCCTGGGTGCCCTGCTCTTGCATCAGCGGGATCAGTTCACGGGCAACGAATGGCACAGTGACGAAGATCGTCGCCAGGACGATGCCCGGCAGCGCGAACACAATTTGAATGTCATGGTCCTGCAGCCAGGGGCCGAACAGGCCTTGCGCGCCGAACATCAGCACGTAGACCAGGCCCGCGATCACCGGCGAGACCGAGAACGGCAGGTCGATCAGGGTCACCAGCACGCTCTTGCCACGGAAGGTGTACTTGCTCACGCACCACGCCGCGCTGACGCCAAACACCAGGTTCAGCGGCACCGAGATGGCCACGGCAAACAGGGTGAGCTTGAGCGCCGACAAAGCGTCGGGCTCGAAGATCGCCTCGAAGAAAGTGCCGAAACCGTTTTTCAGCGCCTGCGATACCACGATCACCAGCGGCAGCAGCAAGAACAGCGCGAACACCAGCCAGCCAAGGCCGATCAGGATGCGCCGCGAGGTGGCGCTGCCACGGCGAGCGGCATTGGCGGCGGCGGTAGCGCTCAGGGATGAACTAGACATAGCCGGCCTCCTTCAAGGGGTTTCGATGCGGCGCTGCAGCAGGTTGATCAGCAGCAGCAGGATGAAGGAAACCACCAGCATCAGCACGCCGATGGCAGTCGCGCCGGTGTAGTCGTATTGGTCGAGCTTGACCATGATCAGCAGCGGCAGGATCTCGGTCTTCATCGGCATGTTGCCGGCAATGAAGATCACCGATCCATACTCACCCACCCCACGGGCGAAGGCCAGGGCAAAGCCGGTCAGCCAGGCAGGCAGCAGTGCCGGGGCCAGGATGTGGCGGAACACCTGCAGCGGTTTTGCGCCCAGGCAGGCGGCAGCTTCTTCGACTTCACGCGGGATGTCGGCCAACACCGGCTGCACTGTGCGCACCACGAACGGCAGGGTCACGAAGGTCAGCGCCAAGGTGATGCCAAGCGGTGTGTAGGCGATCTTGAAGCCCAGGTCGGTAGCGAACTGGCCAACCCAGCCCGCCGGGGCGTACAGGGCCGTCAGGGCGATACCAGCCACGGCGGTAGGCAGGGCGAACGGCAGGTCGATCATCGCGTCGATGATCTTGCGCCCGGGGAAGGTGTAGCGCACCAGTACCCAGGCCAGCAGCGTACCGATCACGCCGTTGATGATGGCGGCGAACAGGGCGGTGCCGAAACTCAGCTTGAGCGCGGCGATGACCCGCGGCGCGCTGATGATGTTCCAGAACTGCTCCCAGGTCAGCTGCGAGGCATGGATGAACATGGCCGCCAGCGGAATCAGCACAATCAGGCTGAGGTACACCAAGGTGTAACCCAGCGTCAGCCCGAAGCCGGGTATGACGGGGGAAATACGACGTGACATAAGTATCCCTGGTTGAACGCACGAAGCCCGGAATTAATCCCGGGCCAGTGCAGGCTTCTGAATCTTGGGGCTGCTGTGCAGCCCATTCGCGGCACAAGGCCGCTCCCACAGGGGCGCGCGGTTCCTTGTGGGAGCGGCCTTGTGCCGCGAATGGGCCGCACAGCGGCCCCGTTTTTCCATAACCGCTTACTGTGCCTGATAGATCTGGTCGAACACACCGCCATCATTGAAGAATTTGGGTTGTGCAGTCTTCCAGCCACCGAAGTCCTTGTCGATGGTGACCAGGTCCAGTTTCGGGAATTGCTTGCCGAATTCGGCAGCTACCTTCTCGTCACGTGGGCGGTAGAAGTTCTCGGCGGCGATCTTCTGGCCAGCCGGGCTGTAAAGGTGCTTGAGGTATTCGGTGGCAATCGCGGTATTGCCCTTCTTCTCGGCGTTCTTGTCGACCACGGCTACCGGTGGCTCGGCCAGGATCGACAGCGACGGCACGACGATTTCGAACTTGTCTGCGCCACCGTCTTCCTTCAGCGCCAGGAAGGCTTCGTTTTCCCAGGCCAGCAGGACGTCGCCCTGGCCGTTGTTGACGAAGGTGATGGTCGAGCCACGGGCGCCGGTATCGAGCACCGGCACGTGCTTGAACAGCTCCTGCACGTAAGCCTTGGCCTTGTCTTCGCTACCGCCGGTCTTCAGGCCGTAGGCCCAGGCGGCAAGGAAGTTCCAGCGGGCGCCGCCAGAGGTTTTCGGGTTCGGGGTGATGACCGAGACGTCTTTTTTGATCAGGTCGCCCCAGTCCTTGATGCCTTTCGGGTTGCCCTTGCGCACCAGGAACACGATGGTCGATGTGTACGGGGTGCTGGCGTCCGGCAGGCGGGTCTGCCAGTTGTCCGGCAGGGTCTTGCCAAGCTTGGCGATTTCGTCGATGTCGCCGGCCAAGGCCAGGGTCACCACGTCGGCGCGCAGGCCATCGATTACAGCGCGGCCCTGCTTGCCCGAGCCACCGTGGGATTGCTGGATCTTCACCTTGTCGTCCGGGTGGGACTGCTGCCAGTGCTTGATGAATTCGGCGTTGTACTGTTGGTACAACTCACGGGTCGGGTCATAGGACACGTTCAGCAGTTCGTAGTCCTTGGCGATTGCGGAACCGGCAAAAACAGCACTGGCCAGGGCGGCGAGCGCATAACGGCGGATGGACATGGTGAAGCTCCCGATTGGCATTTTTCTAGTTTTAGAGGTGTGGCGCGATCAGCCGGTCTTGTTGCCGGGCTGTTGCAGGCGGAACTTCTCCTTGCGCTCGATCTGGACGACCTGAGCGTTGTGCACGGTAATCTCCACCGCACCGAAACGCAGATCGCGCAGGGCGCTCTGGATCTCACGCAGAATGGTGGCTTCGTCCTGACCGTCGATGCTACGCAGAGATGCACTCATGCTCGTTCTCCTTGGAGTGAGGGTGCCGGGCAGAGGTTTGAAGGGGATTTGCGCCTGGCTTGAGGGCAATAGTAGTGAGGCGGGGATATTCTTAAAAATACTGTTTAAGAATGTTTATATAACCATTTTGCAAAGCCATCACGCCGACCCTGTGGGCGCGGGTTTACCCGCGAATGCGGCGGTGAATCCACCATCGCATTCGCGGGTAAACCCGCTCCCACAGGGGTCAGTGTGTGCTTGTAGTTTTGTGTTCAGGCTCGCGGATTTTGTACCAGGCCACATACAGCGCCGGCAAAAACAGCAGCGTCAGCAAGGTGGCCACGATGATCCCGCCGATCATGGCGTAGGCCATCGGCCCCCAGAACACCTCGCGGGCAATCGGGATCATGCCCAAGCTGGCCGCGGCCGCCGTCAGCAAGATAGGCCGCCGCCGGTGGTTGGTGGCCTCCACCACCGCATCCCACGGTGACAACCCCTGCGCCTCGAACTCATCGATCTGGGTCACCAGGATCACCGAGTTACGAATGATGATACCGGCCAGGGCCAGAATCCCGAGAATGGCCACAAAGCCCATCGGCGTACCCGTAGGCACCAACGCCAGCACCACCCCGATCAAGCCCAACGGCGCCACGCTGACCACCAGGAACAGCTTCTGCACGCTGTGCAGCTGGATCATCAGGAAGGTCGCCATGAGGAACAGCATCAACGGAATGACCTTGCGGATCGGCCCTTGCGCCTTGGCGCTCTCCTCCACCGTACCGCCGGTCGCCACCTCGAAGCCGACAGGCAGTTTGCTGGCGAACTCATCGATCTTGGGCTTGAGCTGGGCCACCAGGTCGGTGGGCTGGATGTCGCCATTGACCGACGCCTTGATGGTGATGGTCGGCTTGCGATCACGCCGCCAGACCAACGGCTGTTCCAGCTCGTAACGCACCGTGGCGAAGGCCAGCAGCGGAATCGAGGTGCCATTAGGGGTGAGGATCTGCAGGTTCTGCAAGGTATCGGGCGAGCCACGCTCGCTGTCTTCGGCGCGGGCAACCACGTTGACCAGGTAGATGTTGTCGTTGACCTGGGTAATCGGCACGCCGGTGACGATGCTGTTCATCACGTTGGCCACGTCTTCGGACGACAGCCCCAGCTGACGCGCTTTGTCTTGGGCAATCTCGATGCGCAGCACTTTGCCCGGCTCGTTCCAGTCGTAGATCATCTCGCCGATGTGCTCGTTGGCATCGAGCAAGGTGGCGAGCTCGATGGCGTGCTTGCGCACCTGGTCGATGTCCTGGCCGCTGACCCGGTACTGGATCGGCCGGCCCACCGGCGGGCCCATCTCCAGCGATTGCACGTTGGTACCGATGCCGACGAACTCTTCGCGCAGCAGTTTCTGCAGGCGATCCATCATGCCCTGGCGCTCTTCGAAGCCTTTGCTGACGATCACCAACTGCGCGTAGTAGGGGTTCTGCAATTGTTGGTCGAGGGGCAGGTAGAAGCGGATCGCGCCCTGGCCAATGTAGGTGCTCCAGCGCACCAGGTCCGGGTCGTCCTTGATCCTGGCCTCCAACCGGTCGACGACTTTGCGGGTCTCTTCGATCGAGGCGTTTTGCGGCAGGTTGAGGTCGACCAGGATTTCGGGCCGGTCGGATGATGGGAAAAACTGGTTCTGCACGAAGCGCTCGCAGAATATCGCCAGCGCGAACAGCAGCACGGTGCCAATGATGGTCAGCCAGCGGTTGCGCATGCACCACAGCAGGCCGCCCTCGAATGCCCGGCCCACGCGCCCGGGTTCGGCCTCGTGGGCTTTGACCTTGCTGCTGAGGATATGCACGCCCAGCACCGGGGCGAAGAACACCGCCACCACCCACGACACGATCAGCGCCACGGCGATCACCGCGAACAGTGTGTAGGTGTACTCACCTGCCGAACTGGCGTTGAGCCCGATCGGCACAAAGCCGGCCACCGTCACCAGGGTACCGGTCAGCATCGGGAACGCCGTCGAGGTGTAGGCAAAGGTCGCGGCCTGCTCTTTGCTCTCGCCCATTTCCAGGCGTGTGACCATCACCTCCACGGTGATCATCGCATCGTCCACCAGCAGGCCCAGGGCGATGATCAAGGCGCCCAGCGAGATCCGTTGCATGGTGATGCCGCTGTACTCCATGAACACGAAGACCATGGCCAGCACCAGCGGGATCGAGCAGGCCACCACCAGCCCGGCGCGCACGCCGAGGCTGACGAAGCTCACCGCCAGCACGATCACCACGGCCTCGAAGAGTGCGCTGGTAAAACCACCCACCGCCTGTTTGACCACCACGGCCTGGTCGGACACGGTGTGCACACCCACCCCCACCGGCAAGTCGGCGATCACGCTGTCCATCTTCTTCTTCAGCGCGGCGCCGAACACCTGGATGTTACCGCCCGCCTTCATGCCGATGGCCAGGCCAATGGCGGTCTGGCCGTTGTAGCGGAACATCGGTGACGGCGGGTCGACGTAGCCACGCTCGATATCGGCAATGTCGGCGAGGCGGAAGAAGCGGTCATTGATCCTCAGGTTGACCGTTTCCAGGTCCTTTTCAGAGGCGAACTGGCCGGTGGTCCGTACCGAAATACGTTCGGGGCCCGCTTCGATTACCCCTGCCGGGGTCACCGCGTTCTGCGATTGCAGCGCCTGCATGACCTGGCGCTGGTCGATACCCAAGGCCGCCAGTTTGCGGGTGGAGAAGTTCAGGTACAGCACTTCGTCCTGGGTGCCGACCAGCTCGATCTTGCCGATGTTGGGCACTTCGCGCACTTCGGCGCGGGCCTGCTCCACGTAGTCCCGCAGTTGCCGCAAGGTCAGGCCATCAGAGGTGAAGGCGTAGATCGAACCGAACACATCACCGAATTCGTCGTTGAACGCCGGGCCCTGGATGCCCTCGGGGAACTGGCCGCGGATGTCCTGGATCTTCTTGCGCACCTGGTACCAGATGTCCGGGATGTCCTTGGCCTTGGTGGTGTCGCGCAGGTACACGTAGACCGTTGACTCGCCCGGGCGGGTGTAGCTTTTGGTGTAGTCGAGCGAGTCCAGTTCTTCGAGCTTCTTCTCGATGCGGTCGGTGACTTGGTACAGGGTCTCGTCCTGGGTCGCACCGGGCCAGCGGGTCTGGATGACCATGGTCTTGATGGTGAACGACGGGTCTTCTTCACGGCCCAGGTTGAAGTAGGAAAAAATCCCCATCAGCAAGCCGACGAACATCAGGTACCAGACGAACGATTGATGCTTGAGCGCCCATTCGGACAGGTTGAAGCTTCCTTTCATTGCGCATCCTCGTCGAAGGTGACCTTCTGGCCAGGCTTGAGGCTGTTGACGCCGGCGGTCACCACGCGCTCGCCTGGCTGCACGCCTGAGGCGATGACGATGTGTTCGCGGGTGCGGTCGATCAAGGCGACATCCCGGGTCGCCACGGTTTTCTGCTGCGTGTCGATCACCCACACCTGGGTCTTGCCGTCACGCTCGAGCAAGGCGCTCAGGGGCAGCTCACTGCGCGGCGTGACCGCAGAGCTCAGGCTCACGCTGATCGCGGTGCCAAGGTGGAAGGCGGCCGGTGTGCTGGCCAGGGTCAGGCGTGCACGCCGGGTGCGCGTGGTGGCGTCGGCTTGCGGCTCCAGCTCGCGCAACGAGGCCGTGGTGTTGATGCTGGGGTCGAGCTGCGAGGCCACGGTGAAGGTGAGGCCCTTGTCGAGTTGCTCGCCCACTCCGATCGGCAGGTCAATCACGGCTTCCTTGACGTCTGGCCGGGCCAGGGTCACGACAGCCTGGCCCGCCGTTACCGTTTGCCCAGCTTCGGCCTGCCAGGCAGTGATCACCGCCGCGTGGTCGGTGCGCAGGGTGCTGTAATCAAGCTGGTCACGCGCCTGGCTGACCGCAGAGCGTGCCTGCTCCAGCGCCGCACCGGTGGTTTTCAGGTTGGTCTGGGCAATGTCCAGCTGGGCCTGGGCACCGACACCGCGGTCGTACAGCTGCTGCTGACGGCGCGCGTCGGCCTGGGCGTTTATCCACTGCGCCTGGACCTTGGCCAAGTCGCCTTCGGCGGCGCGCAACTGGTTCTGCTGGTCGGTGGGGTCGAGGGTGGCCAGTGTGTCCCCAGGTTTCACCTGCGCCCCCACATCAAGCCAACGCCGGGCAATACGCCCGGACACGCGAAAGCCCAATGTGCTCTCGAAGCGCGCCTGAATGCTGCCGGCAAAACGCCCGAGTTGCGCTTGCACCTGCGGTTCGACCTTCACCGAAAGCACCGGCCGAACGGGCTCGATCACTTCTTCCTCAGAGCTGCAAGCAACCAGCAACAGCCCGACCGGGAGCATCAACAGCAAGCGCTTCATGGCGCATCCCCCGCAGCCTTTTCATCGATTTTTTCCACCTGCATGCCGGGGTGCAGCAATTGCCCGCCATTGACCACCACGGTCTCGCCGCCTTTGAGGCCGTTGGCGACCACGATCTTGCCGGTGAGGTAGCGCGCCACTTCAACCTTGCGCAGTTCGACCTTGTCGCCCTCGCCCACCACCCAGACGGCAGGCTCATGCAGGGCCTTGGTCAAAGCCGACCAAGGCAGCTCGATGCTGGAGCGCCCCTGGGTATTGGCAGTGGCCGTCACCGGTGAGCCCAGCTGCATGCCGGGCGGCACGTTGCGCAGGCCAACCTTGACCTGCACCGTGCCACTTTGCGCTGAAACGGTTGGCGTCACTTCGCGAACGAAGCCTTGCGCCTGGACGTTGGGGTCATCGAGCAGCTTCACGATCACCCCCTCATCGCTTGGCGGTGCCACCAGCAACGATTCATACACGTTGAACACTGCATCACGGTCGCCATCGCGGGCGAAGCCGAAGATCGGCATGGTGGCCTGCACCACTTGGCCGACCTCGGCCTGGCGCTCGGTGATCACGCCGGCGGCTTCGGACACCAGCGCGGTGTAGCTCAGCTGTTCATTGGCATTGGCCAGCTGCGCCTGGGCGGCCTTGAGCGCGCTCTGGTTGCTGCGCAATGCGGCTTCGGCGGAGTCGTACTCGCTCTGGCTGGTATAGCCCTTGGGCAGCAGCTTTTGCTGACGCACGAAAGCCGCGGCCGTCTGCGTCACGCGCGCTTGGGCGGCGAACACCTCGGCCTTGGCCGAGTCGACGTTGTTCTGCAGGTCTTTCGGGTCTAGCCGTGCCAGTACCTGGTTGGCCTTGACGTGATCGCCCACATCGACGCTGCGCGAAATGATCTTGCCGCCCACACGGAACGACAAGTCGGTTTGCACCCGCGCTTGTACGTCGCCGGTCAAGGTCACCCTGGCAGCGAAATCGGTAGGCTGGACCTGTTGCACACCGACCCGAGGCAGCGTCTCGGGGGTTTCTTCCTTGCTACAGCCGGTGAGCATGTACAGCACACTCAGGCCTGCCAGCACCAGTGGACGCGTCACCCTCATGCAGGCTCCTAGCTTGCGCACAAATGATTTGTGAGATGCGACTGTCAGCGTAGTTCAGGGTTCAGCAAACATCACTGATGGAGATCACTCGAGTATTTTCGGCGCTGGTGCGGGCCTCTTCGCGGGTGAACCCGCTCCCACAGGGACTGTGCAAATGCTGAATCCTGCGTAGCACCTGTGGGAGCGGGTTCACCCGCGAAAGGGCCGGTACAGACAACCACAAGCCCCCTGCCATATCCCGAAACCATCCAACGCACTTTTGCGGTTTCACATCCACTACCTTGGAGAGGTCACTCTTCAAGGAAGAAACCAATGCCTCGGGCTCAATCACACCTGCTTCGACGTGGTCGCTATTCAGAACTCGGCAGGCTGTACCTGCTTACTACTGTTACCCATCAACGCAAGCCGCTGTTCAATGACTTCAAACATGCACGATTAGTTATTCATCAACTGCGACAATCCGATCATGACCACGCCTGCCGGTCATTGGCCTGGGTACTGATGCTGGACCATCTGCATTGGCTGATCGAGTTGAAAGGCACGACGCTGGGTACATTGATGCGCAGATTCAAATCCAGATCCAGTCTGGTTTTGCATCAGGCGGGGGTTGAGCATGATCCGGTGTGGCAGCCTGGGTATCAGGACCGGGCATTGAGAAGGGAGGAAAGCATGGTGCATGTAGCCCGGTACATTGTTGCCAATCCGTTGAGGGCTGGATTGGTCAGAAGTGTCCGGGACTATCCACACTGGGATGCAGTATGGCTTTGAATCGGTGCTGGGGTTTCGCGGGTAAACCCGCTCCCACAGGATGTGTGCAGTGTTCTAGAACTGCACTTGCCTGTAGAAGCGGGCTTGCCCGCGAAGAGGTGGGTCAGACCGGCGCAGCTGCAGCCGTCGGGCGCTTGACCTGTGGCTGCGACACGTTTGCCGCGGCCCCTTCTTCGATGGCCTGCTGAATCGCCTTGCGACGGCGCTCTTCGGCCTGGCGGCTGAAGTACCAGACCATGAAGGTCACCAACGACACCGACAACAGGATCAGGCTGGCCACGGCGTTGATCTCTGGCTTCACGCCCAGGCGCACCGCCGAGAACACTTCCATCGGCAAGGTGGTCGAGCCCGGCCCGGACACGAAGCTGGCCAGCACCAGGTCATCCAGCGACAGGGCAAACGACATCATGCCGCCCGCCGCCAGCGATGGCGCGATCATTGGGATGGTGATCAGGAAGAACACCTTCCACGGCTTGGCACCCAGGTCCATCGCCGCTTCCTCGATCGACAGGTCCAGCTCACGCAAGCGCGCCGACACCACCACCGCCACGTACGCCGCACAGAACGTGGTGTGGGCGATCCAGATGGTGACGATGCCACGCTCTTGCGGCCAGCCGATCATCTGCGCCATGGCCACGAACAGCAGCAACAGCGACAGACCGGTGATCACCTCGGGCATCACCAGCGGCGCGGTGACCAGGCCGCCGAACAGCGTGCGGCCCTTGAAGCGGGTGACCCGGGTCAGCACGAAGGCCGCCAGGGTACCCAGCGCCACAGCTGCCACCGCCGTGTAGCAGGCGATTTCCAGCGAGCGCATCACCGACCCCATCAGCTGGGTGTTGTCGAGCAGGCCGACGTACCACTTGATCGACCAGCCCCCCCACACCGTCACCAGTTTCGAGGCGTTAAACGAGTAGATCACCAGGATCAGCATCGGCAGGTAGATGAACAGCAAGCCGAGCACCAGCATCAGCTTGGAGAAACTGAAGCGCTTCATGCCCTGCCCTCCATTTCTTTGGCCTGGCTGCGGTTGAACAGCAGGATCGGCACGATCAGGATCGCCAGCATCACTACCGCCAGCGCGGACGCTACCGGCCAGTCACGGTTGTTGAAGAACTCTTGCCACAGCACCTTACCGATCATCAGGGTTTCCGGGCCGCCCAGCAGTTCTGGGATCACGAACTCGCCCACCACCGGGATGAACACCAGCATGCAGCCCGCGATGATGCCGTTTTTCGACAGCGGCACGGTGATCTTCCAGAAGCTGTTGAAGGTGCTCGAACCCAGGTCCGATGCGGCTTCCAACAGGCTCGGGTCGTGCTTCACCAAGTTCGCGTACAGCGGCAGGATCATGAACGGCAGGTACGAATAGACCACGCCGATGTACACCGCCAGGTTGGTGTTGAGAATCTGCAGTGGCTGGTCGATCAGCCCCAGCCACAGCAGGAAGCTGTTAAGCAGCCCGTTGTTGCTGAGGATGCCCATCCAGGCATAGACGCGGATCAGGATCGCTGTCCAGGTCGGCATCATGATCAGCAGCAGCAGCACGGTCTGCGACTCTTTGCGGGCGTTGGCGATGGCATAGGCCATCGGGTAGCCGATCAGCAGGCACAGCAAGGTGCTGAAGAAGGCCATCTTCAACGAGCCCAGGTAGGCCGAGATGTACAGCTCGTCTTCGGTCAACAGGCCATAGTTGGCCAGGTTGAGCACCAACTGGATCTTGTCTTCGACGTAGCTGTAAATCTCGGTATACGGCGGGATCGCCACATCGGCTTCGGCAAAGCTGATCTTCAACACGATGAAGAACGGCAGCATGAAGAACAGGAACAGCCAGATGAACGGCACGCCGATCACCAAGTGCCGCCCCTCCGGGGTCAAGCGCTGGAAGGCTCGCTTGAGCTTGCGCAGTTTCATGACCGCAGTACCACGCCGCTGTCGTCTTCCCACCACACGTACACTTCATCGCCCCAGGTCGGACGTGTGCCCTGGCGCTCGGCGTTGGCCACGAACGACTGGACGATCTTGCCGCTCGGCAGCTCGACGTAGAACACCGAGTGGCCGCCCAGGTAGGCAATGTCGTGCACCTTGCCGCGCGACCAGTTGTGCTCGCAGGTCGGTTGCTGGGTAGTGACCAGCATCTTCTCCGGGCGTAACGCGTAGGTGATGTGCTTGTCTTCGACCGACGTGGTGATGCCGTGGCCAACGTAGATCTTGCGCTCCAGTTCAGGGCTGGCAATGATCGCGTGGCCTTCGGCGTCGTCGACCACTTCACCTTCGAACAGGTTGACGTTGCCGATGAACTCGCACACCAGGCGGCTGGTCGGGGTCTCGTAGATATCCACAGGCGAGCCGATCTGGGCGATCCAGCCCAGGTGCATGATGGCGATGCGCTGGGCCATGGTCATGGCCTCTTCCTGGTCGTGGGTCACCATCACGCAGGTCACGCCCACGCGCTCGATGATTTCCACCAGCTCAAGTTGCATCTGCGAACGCAGCTTCTTGTCCAGGGCGCCCATCGGCTCATCGAGCAACAGCAGTTTCGGGCGTTTGGCCAGCGAGCGCGCCAGGGCCACACGCTGGCGCTGGCCACCCGACAGCTGGTGCGGCTTGCGCTTGGCGTACTGGGTCATGTGCACCAGCTTGAGCATCTCGGCCACACGGGCGTCGATGTCCGCCTTGGGCAGCTTGTCCTGCTGCAGGCCGAAGGCGATGTTCTGCGCCACGGTCATGTGCGGGAACAGTGCGTAGGACTGGAACATCATGTTGATCGGCCGCTCGTAGGGCGGCATCTCGGTGATGTCGACGCCGTCGAGCAAGATCCGCCCTTCGGTGGGGCGCTCGAAGCCAGCCAGCATACGCAGCAAGGTCGATTTGCCGGAACCGGAGCCACCCAGCAGGGCGAAAATCTCACCCTTGCGGATTTCCAGGGACACATCGTCCACCGCTACCGTTTCGTCGAACTTTTTCGTGACCCGGTCGATCTTGACCAGCACCTGCTTGGGTTGCTGGCCACCCTCGAGGGCTTTCTTATAGGCTCCGGAGGCAACTGCCATGAGTGAAACTCCCAACAAGATTTTTGTGCCCGCGCGGCCTGTTCTGCAGGGGCCGCGGCGGGTCTGGATTGTTACTTGCCCGACTTGACCTTGGTCCAGCTACGGGTCATCAAGCGTTGCACCTTGGGCGGCAACTCACTGTTGACGAACATCTTGTCCAGCACTTCCTGCGGTGGGTAAACCGCGGCGTCAGTCCTCACGGCCTGGTCCATCAGGTCGCCAGCCTTGGGGTTCGGGTTGGCGTAACCGACGTAATCACTGACCTGGGCGATAACCTCAGGTTTCAGCAAATAGTTGATGAAGGCATGGGCCTCTTTGACGTTCTTGGCGCCCTTGGGGATCGCCAGCACGTCGAACCAGAGGTTGCCGCCTTCTTTGGGAATCGCATACGCCAGGTTCACGCCCTTCTTGGCTTCTTCGGCGCGGGCCTTGGCCTGGAAGATGTCGCCAGAGAAGCCCGCCGCGACGCAGATGTCGCCGTTGGCAAGGTCGGTGATGTACTTGGACGAGTGGAAGTAGGTGACGTAAGGGCGCACCGCCAGCAGCTTCTGCTCGGCAGCCTGGTAGTCCTTGGGGTTGCTGCTGTTGGGGTCCAGCCCCATGTAGTTGAGCACCGCCGGGAGCATTTCGTCCGCCGAGTCGAGGAAGGCCACACCACACTTGGAGAGCTTCTTCATGTTCTCGGGTTCGAACAGCACAGCCCAGGAATCGATGGTGTCGACGCCCAGCGCAGCCTTGACCTTTTCAACGTTGTAACCAATGCCGTTGGTGCCCCACAGGTAAGGCACGGCGTACTGGTTGCCCGGATCGTTCTTTTCCAGGCGTTTCATCAGCGCCGGATCCAGGTTGGAATAATTGGGCAGCAGGCTTTTGTCGAGCTTCTGGAACGCGCCCGCCTTGATCTGCTTGCCGAGGAAATGGTTGGACGGCACTACTACGTCATAGCCGGTGTTGCCGGCCAGCAGCTTGCCTTCCAGGGTTTCGTTGGAGTCGAACACGTCCTGCACGGGCTTGATACCCGTTGTCTTCTCGAAGTCCGCGAGTGTGGTCGGGCCGATATAGTCGGACCAGTTGTAGAAATGCACCGTAGGCGCCGCTTGGACGCTGCATGCCAGCGTCAGGCCCGCTCCAGCCATCAAGGCCTTGCGTAATACAGAAATAGACAAGTGGGTGGTCCTCACAATCAGTGCCTGGGTAGCGGCAATGTGGCCGCACACGCAAAACCGGCGCGCAACTTACCTTCGCAGCTTCGATGCCGCAATCATCAATTGCCTTTCATGGCCTCTGGGCCGGGCAACCCCGGCCCAGAGCGCCTCGCATCGGGCTTACTTGCCCGACTTGATCTTGGTCCAGCTGCGGGTGATCACACGCTGCACAGAAGCGTCAGGTGCAGCGATTGCGTACAGCTGCTTCTTCACTTCGGCAGGCGGGTAGATGCTCGGGTCGCTGGTGATGTCTTTGTCCACGAACGCAGTGGCGGCAGCGTTGCCGTTCGGGAAGCGCACGGCGTTGGTAATCTCAGCCATGATTTCCGGCTGCATCAGGAAGTCCATGAACTGGTAGGCAGCGTCTTTATGCTCGGCATCTTTCGGGATGGCGACCATGTCGTAGAAGGTACCGGCACCTTCTTTCGGAATGACGTAGTCCACTTTGACCTTGTCGCCAGCTTCGTGGGCGCGGGCCTTGGACTGCTCCAGGTCACCCGAGTAACCGACGGCCACGCAGATGTTGCCGTTGGCCATGTCGCCGATGTACTTGGAAGAGTGGAAGTAGGTGATCGAAGGACGGATCTTGAGGAACAGGTCCTCGGCGGCCTTCAGGTCTTCCTTCTTGGTGCTGTTGCTTGGCAGGCCCAGATAGTGCAGCGCGGCCGGAATCATCTCGGTCGGCGCATCCAGGAAGCTCACGCCGCAGCTCTTGAGCTTGGCGATGTTCTCAGGCTTGAACACCACGTCCCACGAATCGATCTTGTCCACGCCCAGCGCGGCCTTGACCTTCTCCGGGTTGTAGCCAATGCCGATAGAGCCCCACATGTACGGGAAGGCGTGCTTGTTGTCCTTGTCGCTGGCATCACCAACGGCCTTGAGCAGGTCGGTGTCGAGGTTCTTCCAGTTCGGCAGCTTGGAACGGTCCAGTTCCTCATACACGCCAGCCTTGATCTGCTTGGCCAGGAAGTTGTTCGAAGGCACGACGATGTCGTAGCCCGACTTGCCTGCCAGCAGCTTGGCTTCCAGGGTTTCGTTGCTGTCGAAGACGTCGTACTTAACCTTGATGCCGGTCTGCTTCTCGAACTTGGCGATGGTGTCCGGAGCGATGTAGTCCGACCAGTTGTAGACGTTCAATACCTTGTCTTCAGCCTGAACAGCGGTCGCCATGGCACCCATCAGGGCGGCGGCCAGCAACGTCTTGCCCATTTTCTTCATGCGTCATGCTCCAGATTTTTTTGATTAGCCATCCGTTCAGCTGCCAGGTCCCGCAGTACACGCGTCGGGCGACTGAAACAGTCGCTAGTCTGGCAAGTTACAAGGCGCTGTTTCAAGGAAAGCAGCCCCTTGTAACCAACTAATGTCACAACGCTAGCCTAGCAGGTGCTCATCTGATCGCTTCGAGGGTCAGGTCGAGGCACTTGCGCGCCTTTTCCACCAGCTCGTCGATCTCTGCATGGCTGATTACCAGCGGTGGCGCGATGATCATGGTGTCACCTACCGCACGCATGATCAGGCCGTTCTCGAAGCAGAAGTTGCGGCAGATCATGCCCACGCCCTTGCCTTCGTAACGGCTGCGGGTGGCTTTGTCCTTGACCAGCTCGATCGCGCCGAGCAGGCCCAGGCCGCGTACCTCGCCCACCAGCGGGTGGTCTTGCAGCTCACGCAAACGCTTTTGCAAATACGGTGCCGCTTCTGTGCGCGCCTGTTCGACGATTTTTTCGTCGCGCAGAATGCGCAGGTTTTCCAGGCCTACCGCAGCCGCGACCGGGTGCCCTGAATAGGTGAAGCCGTGGTTGAAGTCGCCGCCTTCGCTGATCACCTTGGCCACGGTGTCACGCACAATCACACCGCCCATGGGGATGTAACCGGAAGTCAGGCCTTTGGCGATGGTCATCAGGTCTGGCTTGAGGTCGTAGTAGTCGGAGCCGAACCACTCGCCGGTACGGCCGAAACCGCAAATCACTTCGTCGGCCACGAACAGGATGTCGTACTTGGCGAGGATCTCCTTGACCTTCGGCCAATAGGTCTCAGGCGGGATGATCACCCCACCGGCACCCTGGATCGGCTCGGCGATGAAGGCGGCGACGTTGTCCTCGCCGACCTCGAGGATTTTCTTCTCCAGTTGCTCGGCAGCCCACACACCGAATTCGTCCGGGCTCATGTCGCCGCCCTCGCCAAACCAGTACGGCTGCGGGATGTGCACGATGCCCGGAATCGGCAGGCCGCCCTGCTCGTGCATACCGCTCATGCCGCCCAGGCACGCACCGGCGAAGGTGGAGCCGTGGTAGCCGTTGATGCGGCCGATGATGGTCTGCTTGTGCGGTTTGCCCTTGAGCGCCCAATAGTGACGGACCATGCGCAGCACAGTGTCGTTGCCTTCGGAGCCGGAGCCGGTGAAGAACACATGGGTCATGCCTTCCGGCGCCACGTCGGTGATGGCTTTGGCCAGTTCCAGCGCAGGCGGGTGGGCGGTCTGGAAGAACAGGTTGTAGTACGGCAGCTCGCGCATCTGCTTTTCGGCAGCCTGCACCAGCTCTTCACGGCCGTAACCTACCGCCACGCACCACAGGCCGGCCATGCCGTCGAGGATCTTGTTGCCCTCGCTGTCCCACAAATGCACACCCTGGGCCTTGGTGATGATGCGCGGCCCCTTTTCCTTCAGCTGTTTGTAGTCGCTGAAGGGCGCGAGGTGGTGCTCGCCGCTCAGGTTTTGCCATTCACGGGTTTGCGGGTTTTTGACGCTCATGTGCTTCTCCGTTATCCGACAGCCGCGCTCCTGCGGCACCAGGGTTGATCAGACAGCAAACAGCAGGAACTCACGCTCCCAGGAACTGATGACGCGTTTGAAGTTTTCGTGCTCGGCGCGTTTGGTGGCGACGTAGCCGGTGATGAACTTCTTGCCCAGGTACTGGACCAGCGCACGGCTGATTTCCATGCGTTCCAGGGCGTCTTCGATGGTCAGCGGCAGGCGCAGGTTGCGGCGTTCGTAACCGCGGCCCTGCACCGGTGCACTGGCTTCGATGCCTTCGACCATGCCGATGTAGCCGCACAGCAAGCTGGCGGCGATGGCCAGGTAAGGGTTGGCATCGGCGCCCGGCAGGCGGTTTTCGACCCGGCGATTTTGCGGGCCGGCATCCGGTACGCGCAGGCCGACGGTGCGGTTTTCTTCGCCCCACTCGACGTTCACCGGTGCCGAGGTGTCGGGCAGGAAGCGACGGAACGAGTTGACGTTGGGGGCGAACAGCGGCAGCGCTTCGGGGATGAACTTCTGCAGGCCACCAATGTGGTGCAGGAACAGCTCGCTCATGCTGCCGTCTTCGTTGCTGAAAATATTTTTGCCGGTGACCACGTCAACCACGCTCTGGTGCAGGTGCATGGCACTGCCTGGCTCGCCGGTCATGGGCTTGGCCATGAACGTCGCGGCCACGTTGTGCTTGAGCGCGGCCTCGCGCATGGTGCGTTTGAACACCAGGATCTGGTCGGCCAGGTGCAGGGCGTTGCCGTGACGGAAGTTGATTTCCATCTGCGCCGTGCCGTCTTCGTGGATCAGCGTGTCGAGGTCCAGCTGCTGCAGTTCGCACCAGTCATAGACGTCCTCGAACAGCGGGTCGAATTCGTTGGCGGCCTCGATCGAGAACGACTGGCGGCCAGTTTCGGGGCGGCCCGAACGGCCTACCGGAGGCTGCAGCGGGAAGTCCGGGTCTTCGCTGCGCTTGGTCAGGTAGAACTCCATCTCGGGCGCGACGATTGGCTGCCAGCCTTTGTCGGCGTAGAGCTTGAGCACTTTCTTCAAGACGTTGCGCGGCGACAGTTCGACCGGGTTGCCCTTCTTGTCGTAGGTGTCGTGGATTACCTGCGCCGTCGGCTCGATGGCCCAGGGCACCAGGAACACGGCGTCTTCGTCGGGGCGGCAGATCATGTCGATGTCGGCCGGGTCGAGCAGTTCGTAATAGATGTCGTCGTCGACGTAGTCACCCGTTACGGTCTGCAGCAGCACGCTCTCGGGCAGGCGCATGCCTTTTTCGGCGATGAACTTGTTGGTCGGCGAAATCTTGCCCCGCGTGATGCCGGTCAGGTCGCTGATCATGCATTCGACTTCAGTGATCTTGTGCTCTTTCAACCAATCGGTGAGCTGGTCGAGGTTGTTACTCATAAATACCTCAGGAGGTAAGGTGGTCCGCGCCTTGATTCTGGATGGAGAAGATTGCTAAAGCAAAAACCCCCACGCAGGAGCACAGTGGATACACTGAAAACAAGCGTGTCCGTAATGAGTTTGAAGGGCAGGAAGGCGAATCGAAGCGTGTGAAGCCGCTACGGGGAATGGTCCGGGTGCGCCAAGCGTCAATTATTGCGGCCAGGGCGGCCACACCGTTGACGGTGCGTGCATGAACGACAGGGGTACCCGATGGCACTGCGCAGGCAGTGCTTTCAGGTCGCGACAAGCGGACCATGTGACCCTCGTATTATTGTGTTCTGGGTTGAATCCGAGCTTAGCCTTGTTCATTTTTTTACACAACACCTCCGTAAAAAATAAAACACGGCACGCTTGAGATAGCCCTTCACGCGGGAAATAGCGGATAATGGTTCGCCCCGATATGCAGCAAATCTGCCGTAGATGTGCCATTTCAGGGCATCATGGGGTTGGCTTGACATCAGTAGGGCTTTTCGATTGACTGGTCTTGCAAGCCCCCCTTGATTGATATTTTTAACAACAAAGGTGTTGCATCATGTCGGTACCCCCGCGTGCCGTTCAGCTTAACGAAGCGAACGCGTTCCTTAAGGAACATCCTGAGGTTCTCTACGTTGACCTTCTGATTGCAGATATGAATGGTGTGGTGCGCGGCAAGCGCATAGAGCGCACCAGCCTCCACAAGGTTTACGAGAAAGGCATCAACCTGCCGGCCTCCCTCTTCGCCCTGGATATCAACGGTTCCACCGTCGAAAGTACCGGCCTTGGCCTGGACATCGGCGACGCCGACCGCATCTGCTATCCCATTCCCGATACGCTGTGCAACGAGCCGTGGCAGAAACGCCCCACCGCACAGCTGCTCATGACCATGCACGAGATCGAAGGCGAGCCGTTCTTCGCCGACCCTCGTGAAGTGTTGCGTCAGGTTGTCAGCAAGTTCGACGACATGGGCTTGACCATCTGCGCCGCGTTCGAGCTGGAGTTCTACCTGATCGACCAGGAGAACGTGAATGGCCGCCCGCAACCGCCGCGCTCGCCGATCTCGGGCAAGCGCCCACAGTCGACCCAGGTGTACCTGATCGACGACCTCGACGAATACGCCGACTGCCTGCAGGACATCCTCGAAGGTGCCAAAGAGCAGGGTATTCCGGCCGACGCCATCGTCAAGGAAAGCGCCCCCGCGCAGTTCGAAGTCAACCTGCACCACGTACCAGACCCGCTCAAGGCCTGTGACTATGCGGTGCTGCTCAAGCGTTTGATCAAGAACATCGCCTACGACCATGAAATGGACACCACGTTCATGGCCAAGCCCTACCCGGGCCAGGCAGGCAACGGCCTGCACGTTCACATCTCCGTGCTGGACAAAGATGGCAACAACATCTTCACCAGCGAGGATCCCGAGCAGAACGCCGCGCTACGTCACGCTGTCGGCGGTGTGCTCGAGACCCTGCCAGCGTCCATGGCGTTCCTCTGCCCGAACGTCAACTCGTACCGTCGTTTTGGCGCACAGTTCTATGTGCCGAATGCACCGAGCTGGGGCCTGGACAACCGCACCGTCGCGCTGCGCGTGCCGACCGGTTCTGCAGACGCCGTGCGCATCGAGCACCGGGTCGCCGGCGCCGATGCCAACCCGTACTTGATGATGGCGGCCGTGCTGGCCGGCGTGCACCACGGCCTGACCAACAAGATCGAGCCGGGCACACCGATCGAAGGCAACTCGTACGAGCAGTTGGAGCAGAGCCTGCCGAACAACCTGCGCGATGCCCTGCGCGAGTTGGACGACAGCGAGATCCTCAACAAGTACATCGATCCGAAGTACATCGACATCTTTGTCGCGTGCAAGGAAAGCGAGCTGGAGGAGTTCGAGCACTCGATCTCCGACCTCGAGTACAACTGGTATCTGCATACCGTGTAATTGAAAACGCCGCCCACAAGGGCGGCGTTTTTCTGAGACCGGTGTCGCCTGCTTCGCGGGGCAAGCCCGCTCCCACAAGTCCTCCGCAAGGCTCAGGCCTAGTGAGATTCCTGTGGGAGCGGGCTTGCCCCGCGAAGAGGCCGGTACAGGCTTACAAGGACTTCTCGAAAATCTTGGAGTTGCGCTGGTAGTTGTACAGCGAAGCCCGCGCCGCCGGCAGCCGCTCCACGCCACTGGGCGCAAAGCCCCGCTCGCGGAACCAGTGCGCAGTCCGCGTAGTTAGCACGAACAACGTATTCAGCCCCATCTGCCGCGCACGGCTCTCGATGCGCTCCAGCAACTCATCGCCCCGCCCGCCATGCCGGTACTCCGGGTTCACCGCCAAGCACGCCAGCTCCCCCGCCTCGGAATCGGCAATCGGGTACAGCGCTGCACACGCGATGATCATGCCCTCGCGCTCGACCACACTGAACTGCTCGATTTCCCGCTCCAGCACCTCGCGCGAACGGCGCACCAGGATGCCCTGCTCTTCCAGCGGGCTGATCAGCTCCAACAGGCCGCCCACATCCTCGATGGTCGCCTCACGCACGACTTCGAACTGCTCCTGCGACACCAGCGTGCCGCCACCACCGCGGGTGAACAGCTCGGTCAGCAGCGCGCCGTCTTCGGCATAACTGACGATATGGCTACGCGCCACGCCGCCCTTGCAGGCCTCGGCGGCCGCATCCAGCAATTCACCCTGGTAGTCGCTGCCCAGGCGCAGCAAATGCGGCGCCACCTGCTGTGGCCGCAGCTCACGCACCAGCTTGCCCTGCTCATCCAGCAGGCCCGGCTCGGCGCCGAACAGCAGCAGCTTGTCGGCACCCAGCTCGATGGCCGCGCGGGTGGCCACGTCTTCGCAAGCCAGGTTGAAAATTTCGCCTGTGGGCGAGTAACCCAACGGCGACAGCAATACGATGGAACGCTCGTCGAGCAGGCGGCTGATGCCTTTGCGATCGACCCGGCGCACTTCGCCGGTGTGGTGGTAGTCCACACCCTCGAGCACACCGATCGGCCGCGCCGTGACCAGGTTGCCGGACGCCACGCGCAGGCGCGAGCCCTGCATCGGCGAGGCGGCGATGTCCATCGACAGGCGTGCTTCGATGGCCAGGCGCAGGGCACCCACGGCATCGATCACGCACTCCAGGGTCGCCGCATCGGTGATGCGCATGCCACGGTGGTAGTGCGGGGTCAGGCCACGGTCGGCGAGGCGGCTCTCGATCTGTGGGCGCGAGCCATGCACCAGCACCAGCCGCACGCCCAGGCTGTGCAGCAGTACCAGGTCGTGGACGATGTTGCCGAAATTAGGGTGGTCCACCCCATCGCCAGGGAGCATGACTACAAACGTGCAGTCGCGATGGGCATTGATGTACGGGGAAGCATGACGCAGCCAGTTGACGTAATCGGGCATGACAGGGCCTGTGGGTAAGTGGACGGAGAACGGCGATACAGGGGGCGTTCAAGATCATCGTCGGAACAGGCTTACGGTCACGCGCGGTCTCCTCTAGGCAGGAACGAATAAGTTCAATGGACGTTTAGTGCAGGCAATAGTGCCGGATCAAGTCACGCAATAGACGCACGGTAGGCTCGATTCGTGACATTTCCAGGTACTCGCCGGGCTGATGGGCACAGGCGATGTCGCCAGGGCCCAGCACGATGGTCTGGCAGCCCAGCTGCTGAAGATAAGGTGCTTCGGTGCCAAACGCTACCGCTTCGGCGCGGTGACCGGTCAGGCGTTCAGCCACCTGTACCAGCTCGGCGTCCGCAGCCTGCTCGAAGGCAGGCACTTCCGGGAACAGCGGGGCATAGTCGATGCGCACCTCGAACCGCTCCGCCACCGGCGCCAGCTTCTGGCGAATCGCTGCCCGCAGTTGCTCCACATCCATCCCCGGCAACGGCCGCAGGTCGAATTCCAGCGCGCATTGGCCGCAGATACGGTTGGGGTTGTCGCCGCCATGGATGCAGCCGAAGTTCATCGTCGGTGTAGGCACCGTGAACTGTGGGTTGCGGTAGGTTTGCTGCCATTCGCCGCGCAACTGCATCAGTTCGCCCATCGCGGCGTGCATGGCTTCCAGGGCGCTGCGCCCGAGGGACGGGTCCGACGAATGGCCGCTGCGCCCGAGGATGTCGATGCGGTCCATGAGGATGCCCTTGTGCATGCGGATCGGCCGCAGGCCCGTGGGCTCGCCGATCACCGCGGCGCGGCCCAGCGGCTGGCCGGCCTCGGCCAGGGCCCGGGCGCCGGACATGGAGCTTTCTTCGTCGCAGGTGGCGAGAATCAGCAGCGGCTGCTTGAAGTCATGCTCCAGCAACGGCACCACCGCCTCGATGACCAAGGCGAAGAAACCCTTCATGTCGCAGCTGCCCAGGCCAATCCAACGGCCATCGACCTCGGTCAGCTTCAGCGGGTCGCTCGACCACAGTTGCTCGTCGTAGGGCACGGTATCACTGTGGCCCGCCAGCACCAGGCCACCCGGGCCGGTGCCACGGCTGGCCAGCAGGTTGAACTTGCCGGGGCTGACCTGCTGGATGTCGCACGTGAAACCCAGGTCACCCAACCAGCCGGCCAGCAGGTCGATGACCTGACGGTTGGACTGATCCAGCGCAGGCTGGGTACAACTGACCGAAGGTGCGGCGATCAAAGCGGCGAACTGGTCTTTCAGCGTCGGCAACGGCATGCCTGTACTCCTCGGAAGCGTTGCCCATCATAGGACCATCTGCCGTCTGGAATAAACCGTTGACGGCCGACTCCTGTAGACTCTCTGCCAACGAGCCCCTCCTTCGAGCCTGCGATGCACAAAGAAACCGAACTCAAGCTCCGCGCCAGCCGCGAGACCCTTGCCGCCCTGCGTGAGCACCCCCTGCTGAAAAAGCGCAACAAGTCCGGTTGGCAGACCCGTGAACTGCTCAACCAGTACTTCGACACTCCGGAGCGCGAGCTTTCCGCCGCCCGTGTCGCCCTGCGCCTGCGCCGCGATGGTGATGCAATCATCCAGACCTTGAAGTGCCGCGGGCAAAGCGTGGCCGGGCTGTCCGAGCGCAACGAGTACGAGTGGCACCTGGACAAGGTCAAGCTCGACCTGAAAAAGCTCGACGGCACCTGCTGGCCCGAGCAGTTGGCTGCGCTCGACAAGAAAACCATCAAGCCGCTGTTCACCACCGACTTCAGCCGTGAATACGCCGAAATAGCCTGGGGCCGTGGCAAGAGCAAGGTCGTGATCGAGGCCGCGCTGGACCAGGGCTTCGTGATCGCCGGCAAGCGCAAGGAAGAAATCTGCGAGTTGGAGCTCGAGCTGCGCGAAGGCGCACCTGAAGCCCTGCTAGAACTGGCCGCCGAGCTCGCCGCCAGCCTGCCGCTGATGCCTTGCGACATCAGCAAGGCCGAGCGTGGCTACCGCCTGCTGGAGCCCGAAAGCTACGAGCTGGGCCTGCCGCAGACCGAGCTGGACGCCGAAATGGCCCTGGACGATGCCTTCGCCGCCCTCGCCTGGCAGTTGCTCGGCAGCAGCCAGCGCCTGGCCGAGCAATACCGCCACAATGGCCACTGGCGCCTGCTGCAGGACTGGGTGCAGTCCCTGGCCGAGCTGCGCGCACTGGTCGCCAGCTTGGGCCAGGCCGCACCGCGCGCCACCACCCGCGAGCTGCGCGCCAGCCTCGACGCGCTGCTGGAAGACTGGCGCCCACTGGTGCAGGCCGGCAACGATGACGAAGACATCCGCCGCGCTGCGCCTGAGCAATTCGCCGAAGAACTCGAAGACGTGCGTTGGGGCCAGTTCTCGCTGGAAACCTCGCGCTGGCTGCTGGCCCGTGGCTGGACCGTCGAGCGCAAAGGCCGTGGCGAACGCCAGGGCAAGGCGCAGTTGGCCAGCTGGATGGCGCACCTACTGGGTGAAGAAGGCCGTTCGCTGAAACTGCCGCTGTACACCCAGCGCCCGGAAGACCTGGCCGAACAGCTGCCGCGCATCGAACAGCTGCTCGCCTGGCTGCACCATGCCCGCCAGGTGCTCGAAGCACCGCAGATGGACCGCCTGTACGGCGACCTGAAAAAGCTGCACGAGCTGGCTGAACTGCCGCTGTCCGAAACGCCCGACGAGCTGCTTGAAGCCCGTATCGAGCAGGCCCGTGCGGTTGATCAGAGCCGTGGCTGGAAGTACCTGCTCAAGGCTTGATCAGCGTCGCTAGCCCTGTAGGAGCAGCCTTGCGCTGCGAAGAGGCCCGTTTTGCCACAGATTTTTTCTGGCCAAACCGGCCCCTTCGCAGCGCAAGGCTGCTCCTGCAGGCAGTGCCCTATCTCGACAGTGGCAGGCTGGTGGTGGATTTGATCTCCGAAAGCGCAACGATCGAATTGACCTCCTGAATCCCCGGCACATTCGACAGTTTTTCGAAGAAAAACCGCTCATACGCCTCAATGTCCGAGGTAACGATACGCAGCAGGAAGTCCACCGAGCCCATCAGCACGTAGCACTCCAGCACCTCCGGGAAACCTCGGATTGCTTCGGTGAATTCGGTGAAATTGGAGCGACCGTGCGCGTTGAGCTTCACCTCTGCAAAAATCTGCGTGTTCAGGCCGATCTTCTTGCGGTCGAGCAGCGTCACCTGCCCACGTATCACCCCCTCCTCCTTCAGCCGCTGGATGCGCCGCCAGCAAGGCGACTGCGAAAGCCCCACACGCTCGGCGATCTGTGCGCTGGACAGTGAAGCGTCCTCCTGCAGCAATTCGAGGATGCGCCGGTCATAGGCGTCCAATTCGCTGTGCATGAATAATTCTCCAGATCACGATATTTCGAATAGAACAATCTGCCATACCGGCCAATTGGTCGAATCATAGCGAAAAAATACCCGCCTCAACGTGCAAGAATTTCTCCCACATTTGCGGAGACCAGCATGAACGCACTGCCACGTACCGACGCCTGGGCCGCCAGCAACGCCCACAGCACCGTGCACTACCGCCTGCAGGCCGAGGCCGAGCCCGACAGCTTGTGCCGGGTGCTCAACCTGTTTGCCTTGCAGTTTCTGACCCCGCACCACGTGCAGGTCAGCCAACAGGATGACTGGCTCGCCATCGAGATCGGCATTGGCGGGCTGAGCTGGCACCGGGCCGAGGTGATTGCGCAAAAATTGCGCAACTTGGTGTGTGTGGGCGAAGTAAGCCTGATGAACCTGGCGCGCGTGGAGCTGGCGGTGGTCTGACACCGCAAGATCCAGAAACCCTTTGCCCGCCGTAAGCGCACCACACCCGGCTAGCCTTCAACAGGACTCCCCTCCTGGCAAGGACGCCGCCATGCATACTCCCGACAACCAAGCCCTCGACCTCAAGCGCCTGCTCCAGGCCTTGCTCACCGACCGGCACCTGGACGCCAGCGACACCCTGCTGGTACTGGAGCAGGCCGCGTCACGGCCGACCTGCCACCCTCTGGAGCTCATCGCCGCCCCCGGCCTTGAAGACCGCAAGCACCCCGGCCAGCCCCTGGACCTGGACCGCCTCTGCCAATGGCTGGCTGACAAGATCGGCCAGCCGTTCCTGCGCATCGACCCCATGCAACTCGACATGGCCCAGGTCAGCGGGCTGATCTCCCCCGCTTTCGCCCAGCGCCATGGCATTCTCGTCGTCGCCGCCGACCCTTCCGGCGTCACCGTGGCCAGCGCACAGCCCTATCAGGATGACTGGCAAGCGGACCTGGCCAGGAGCCTGGGCAGGCCCATCCGCCGCGTGCTGGCCAGCCCGCTGCAGATCCGCCAGCTGGGGCAGTCGTTCTTCCGCCTGGCCCAATCGGTACAGGGCGCGCAGCACCAGCAGTCAGCCAGCCTGGGCGAGCTCGAACACCTGCTGGAGCTGGGCAAACGCCAGGCCGAAGCCAGCGCCGACGATGCCCATATCGTGCACATCGTCGACTGGCTGCTGCAGTACGCCATCGAGCAACGCGCCAGCGATATCCACCTCGAGCCCCGTCGCGAAAAAGGGCAGCTGCGCTACCGCATCGACGGCCTGCTGCACACCGTCTACGCCTTCCCCGCTGGCGTGACCCTGGCGCTGGTCAGCCGCCTCAAACACCTCGGGCGCATGGATGTGGCGGAAAAACGCCGACCCCAGGACGGCCGGTTGCAAAGCCGCCTTGCCGGCGGCGGCGACGTGGAATTGCGCCTGTCGACCTTGCCGACGCCCTTTGGCGAAAAACTGGTACTGCGCCTGTTCGACCCGCAACAGTTGCATGAAGGCTTCGACCGCCTGGGCCTGGAAGGGCAGCAATTGGAGCAATGGCGCGCGCTGCTGGGCCAACGCCAGGGCATCATCCTGGTGACAGGCCCCACGGGTTCAGGCAAGACCAGCACGCTTTACGCCAGCCTCAAGCTGCTGGCCACCCCGCAAGTCAACCTGTGCACCATCGAAGACCCCATCGAGCGGCTGGAGCCGGCCTTCAACCAACTGCAAGTCCAGCCCGCACTGGGCCTGTGCTTCGCCGACGGCGTGCGGGCGATGCTGCGCCAGGACCCGGACATCATCATGATCGGCGAGATCCGCGACCGGGAAACCGCCCTGGTGGCCGTGCAGGCAGCCCTCACCGGGCACCTGGTGCTGTCGACCCTGCACACCAACGATGCCTGCGGCGCGATTACCCGGCTGCAGGAACTGGGCGTGGCTGATTACCTGATCAAGGCAACGCTGATCGGGGTCATGGCGCAGCGCCTGATTCGCACCTTGTGCGGCGATTGCCAGGGTTGTGGCTCGGCAGCCAGCGGCCAGCCCTGCCGCACCTGTCGCGGTACCGGTTTTCAGGGCCGCACTGGCCTGTTCGAACTGTTGATACCCAGCGAAAGCCTGCGCGCGCAGATAGGCCCACACACCGACCTGGCGCAGTTGCGACGCCAGGCGCTGACCGAAGGCTTGGTAGACCTGCGCCGCTGCGGGGAGGCGAAAGTGGCCCGGGGCCTGACCGCTACAGAGGAAGTGCTAAGGGCCTGCTCCTGAGCAAAAAACCCTTGTATTCAAGGAACTTGCACCCCCTCGGCAGGATCAAACCGCGCATCTTCAACCCTCACCCTTCGAGGTGTTTCAACATGCGTCTCAAAACCGCCATCGCGACCGCTGCCTTGCTTTCGCTGCCAATGGGCTCCGCCATGGCCGATACCTTCTGGCGTAACGTGATTTCTTCCGGTGCAACCACGGCGTCGACCTACCTGACGTCGAAGGATCACAAACTGGTAATGGCCGCGCAGGATGACGCCGGCAGCTTCGTAGCCAGTGAAGGCGCAATCCGCGGGCCGTTCCTGGAATCGGCGATGCGCCAGGTGCGCGCTGAAAACCCAGGGATGCAGGCCAGCGACATGGAACTGGCCAATGCCATTCTGGCCAAGAACGCTGTGTCAGAATAGGTCTCTGCTGCCGTCAGTTCTGGTCTCGGCCAGACTAGAACTGATCAAAGCTCTTCATCCCAGACTACCTATCGCCTTCCTGCCTAGGAGGCGTAATACTACCAAATGACTGTTCAGATGCTCTTATTCGGGCTCTTTCATTAGCCACAATAAATGCTTTACGCGTATCCACGTCATTGAACATGCCTGAAAAAAGACTGGCCCCAACGGCGACTTTAAAGCGTCCGGAAACCTCACCGATTACCGCGCCTGAATAAATTCCTCTTATAGCGTCACTGGCTCGTTGCTCCGCCAGCCGTCGCCCCTCATGCCCGGCAGGCAAATCCTTAAGTTTGAAGTAGTCATTATGAAGGCGCTGGGCATTAACTATTTGAGTTTTGAGGTTCGGCGAAGCTTCGTCATAAGTGCGCTTATAATCAGCTCGATGCTCCTCCCGTCGCGAAACGCCTGTGTTGGTCCCTCCCGCTCCTCGAGCGGCTGTAGACCCACTACGCCGATGATTTGCCAAAGAGGCAGTAGGATCATACCTGTTGCTACTAGCACTGCGCGCTGTACGTGATGGACCTTGCGGTGGTGAATTTGAACCCTGCCGATTCATGCCAGCGCCCTTCATACGCCCTGATGGATCCGTAAAGTTGATTGGATCCCCCTCGCAGTAGGCATAACTGTTGATTCCACCTAACGAAAATGGGCTCAGGCTATCAGGGGAACAAAATCTCATTATTCTGGAGCTGTAGGCACGCAAGCCATTCCCCAGCATATAACAGCCCACAACAGGTTCTAACACGGCCCCCGTGAAGCCTGGGCTTGGAAACAAGGAATATACTATGCGGCTGTAACCGTACGCGGCATACGTATGCGTATATGAGACGTCGCCATGTACCGCCTCAACAACAGATCCATTAAAGTCAGTCGTTGCCAAACTTGTAATCCGTTGATCGCCTGCTCCCGACCTCTCGCTTAGAAACCGCCCCTCTGCAAATAGCAATGTTTGGCTGGCGTTCTGGCCCTTAACCTGAGTCACCAACTGCTGCCCGTGATAAAACAACCTCCGCACGTCAGGCTGCTTTTCCATTGAAACCTCCAGTTGCTGGTTCAGGTGTTCCAGACATGGATGCTGCAGGAAACTTTGCCAACGCGAAACTAGCAGAATTGTCAGTCCGCCTCTGCGTAGCACCTATTCTGAAACGCCCGTTTCGTCCCTACCGATAAGCCTCCACCGGCACACACGCGCAAAACAAATTCCTGTCCCCATACACATTGTCGACCCGGTTCACCGCTGGCCAATACTTGTGCTGGCGTACGTGAGCGCTGGGGGCTATGCCTTGCTCCAGGCTGTACGGCCTGTTCCACGGTGCCAACACGTCAGCCAAGGTATGCGGCGCATGCTTGAGCGGGTTGTCTTCGGCCGGCCAGTTGCCTTCCTGTACCTGAGCGATTTCTGCACGGATCGCCAGCATCGCTTCGACGAAACGGTCCAGCTCGGCTTTCGACTCACTCTCGGTTGGCTCGACCATCAGCGTGCCCGGTACCGGGAATGACATGGTCGGGGCATGGAAGCCGTAGTCCATCAAACGCTTGGCCACGTCTTCCTCGCTGATGCCGGTCTGCGCCTTGAGCGGCCGCAGATCAAGGATGCACTCGTGGGCGACGCGCTGATTCCGCCCGCGATAAAGCACCGGGAAGGCCCCGCCAAGTTGGCTGGCCAGGTAATTGGCCGAGAGGATCGCCACCTCACTGGCATCGGCCAGTTGTGGGCCCATCATGGCGATATACATCCAGCTGATCGGCAAAATGCTCGCGCTGCCCCAAGGCGCGGCGCTCACCGCGCTGTTGTTCGGGTCCAAACCCGGCACCGGCACCACCGGGTGGCTGGCGACAAAGGGCTTGAGGTGGGCGCGGATACCGATCGGGCCCATGCCGGGGCCGCCGCCCCCGTGGGGGATGCAGAAGGTCTTGTGCAGGTTCATGTGCGACACATCGGCGCCGATGTCCGCAGGCCGCGTCAGGCCGACCTGGGCATTGAGGTTGGCACCGTCCATGTACACCTGGCCACCGTGTTGGTGCACCACATCGCAGATTTCGCGAATACCCTCTTCATACACCCCGTGGGTCGAGGGGTAGGTGACCATCAGGCACGACAACCGATCCCCGGCCGCCTGTGCCTTGGCCTTCAGGTCTGCCAGGTCGACGTTGCCGTCGTCGTCGCAATCGACGATCACCACCTCCATGCCGGCCATCTGCGCCGAGGCCGGGTTGGTGCCGTGGGCCGAGGACGGAATCAGGCACAAGGTACGCTGAGGCTGGTGGCGGCTGCGGTGGTAGCGGGTGATGGCCATGAGGCCGGCGTACTCGCCCTGCGCGCCAGAGTTGGGCTGCATGCAGATGGCGTCGAAGCCGGTGATGGCGCATAACCAGCTTTCCAGCTCGTCGATCATCGCCTTGTAGCCTACTGCCTGGGCAGCCGGGGCGAACGGATGCAACTGGGCGAAGGCTGGCCAGGTGATGGGGATCATCTCGCTGGTGGCGTTGAGTTTCATGGTGCAGGAACCCAGCGGGATCATCGACTGGTTCAGCGCCAGGTCCTTGTTTTCCAGCTGCTTGAGGTAGCGCAGCATCTCGGTTTCGCTGTGGTGCAGGTTGAAGACCGGGTGCGCGAGGATCGGCGTGCGCCGCACCAGCCCCGCCGGGATGCCTTCTGGCAGCGCCAGTTGGTCGAGCGCGGCAATGTCCAGGCCGTGATCGACGCCGAGGAAAATGTCCAACAGGCGCAACACGGTCTGTTCGTTGCAGGTTTCGTCCAGGCTCACGCCCAGGTGCCCGCGCCCGAGGATGCGCAGGTTGATACGCGCGTGCTCGGCACTTTCGATGATCGCCGCCTGCGCGCCGCCCACCTCCAGCGTCAGGGTGTCGAAGAAATGTTGGTTGAGCCGCTTGATGCCCTTGGCCTCCAGGCCGGCCGCCAGAATGAAGGTCAGCCGGTGCACCCGCTGAGCGATGCGCTGCAAGCCTTCTGGGCCATGGTAGACAGCGTAGAAGCCGGCGATGTTGGCCAGCAGCACCTGGGCCGTGCAGATGTTGGAGTTGGCCTTTTCGCGGCGGATGTGCTGCTCGCGGGTCTGCAGGGCCATGCGCAGCGCGGTGTTGCCCCGGGCATCGCGCGACACACCGATGATGCGCCCCGGCATGGCCCGCTTGAAGTCGTCGCGGCAGGCGAAATAGGCGGCATGAGGGCCGCCGTAGCCCATGGGGACGCCAAAGCGCTGGGTCGAGCCCAACACCACATCGGCGCCCAGCTCACCGGGTGGTGCCAGCACCACCAGGCTGAGCAGGTCGGCGGCGACGCAGGCCAAGGCATGCTGGGTGTGCAGGTGATCGATCAGCGGGCGCAGGTCGCGTACTTCGCCGTGGGTATCCGGGTACTGCAGCAAGGCGCCGAATACCGCGTGCTTGGCCAGGTTATCCACAGCATCGACGATCAGGTCGAAGCCAAACCCTTCGGCGCGGGTTTTCAGCACCGAGAGGGTTTGCGGGTGGCAGTGCTCGTCGGCGAAAAACGCGTTGCTCTTGTTGCGTGCCACGCGCTTGGCCAGGGCCATGGCTTCGGCAGCGGCGGTGGCCTCATCGAGTAGAGAGGCATTGGCCAGGGTGAGGCCGGTGAGGTCGATGACCATCTGCTGGAAATTCAACAACGCTTCCAGCCGGCCTTGGGCGATTTCGGGTTGGTAAGGCGTGTAGGCGGTGTACCAGCCAGGGTTTTCCAGCACGTTACGCAGGATGACGGTCGGCGTGACGGTGCCGTGGTAGCCCATGCCGATGAGGCTGGTCCAGACCTGGTTCTGCTCGGCATAACCGGCGAGCTTGGCCAATGCGGCCTGTTCGTCCAGCGCCGGCGGCAGGTCGAGGGGGCGATTGAGGCGGATCCCCGGCGGGACCGTCTGCTCGATCAGCTCGCTGCGGCTGGCAACACCCAACGCGCTGAGCATGGCCTGCTGCTCCGAGGCATCAGGGCCCAGGTGGCGACGCAGGAAAGGGTTGAGCTCTTGCAGTTGATGCAGGGACGGCGACTGGGACATGACGACGCTCTCTTCCTAGACCAGGCCTCATGGAGACTTATAAGTCTAGGAAGGATTGCCGATTGTGCGGGGAAACTTGCTTGCAGGCCCGGCCTCTTCGCGGGTAAACCCGCTCCTACAGGGGTATCAGCTGCAGTGCAGTACCTGTGGGAGCGGCTTTAGCCGCGAACAAGGCGACGCGGTATTACTCGCCGATAGCAGCCTGATAACCCGCAGCATCCAGCAGCTTGTCCAGCTCGGCCTTGTCGCTTGGCTTCAGCTTGAAGATCCAGGCACCGTAAGGCTCTTCATTGAGCAGCTCAGGGCTGTCGGCCAGTGCTTCGTTGACCGCGATCACTTCGCCACCGATCGGTGCGTAGATGTCGGAAGCAGCCTTGACCGATTCGACCACGCCAGCCGCGTCGCCTTGGGCGAACACCTTGCCGACTTCCGCCAGTTCGACGAACACGACGTCACCCAGGGCTTCCTGTGCGTGGTCGCTGATGCCAACGGTCACTGTGCCGTCGCTTTCCAGGCGTGCCCACTCGTGGCTTTCGGCAAAACGCAGTTCGGCGGGGATATTGCTCATGTCTTGAATTCCTCGATTGGCTCAGCGGTCGGCCCGCCGGTTAAAAATTATTCAAATCAGGATTTTGCCGTGGCGCACGAAGGTCGGTTTGACCACCCGCACCGGGTACCATTTGCCGCGAATCTCGACCTCGGCGCGGTCGCCGGTGGCCATGGGTAAACGCGCCAGGGCAATAGACTTGCTCAGCGTAGGAGAGAAACTACCACTGGTGATCTCCCCTTCGCCAATGCCGGCAACGCGAACCACCTGATGGGCACGCAAAACGCCGCGTTCTTCCAGCACCAGGCCAACCAGTTTTTCCTTCACACCTTGCTCGATTTCCGCCAGCAGGCCCGCGCGGCCGATGAACTCGCGCTCAGCCGGCTCCCAGGCGATGCTCCAGCCCAGGTTGGAGGTGAGTGGGGTGTGGGTTTCGTCGATGTCCTGGCCATACAGGTTCATGCCGGCTTCCAGGCGCAGGGTGTCACGGGCGCCCAGGCCACTGGGGGCGATGCCGGCGCCGACCAGGTCGTTGTAGAAGGTAACGGCCTCGTGGCCTGGCAGGATGATCTCAAGGCCGTCTTCACCGGTATAACCCGTGCGGGCAATGAACCAGTCGCCGTCAGCAATGCCTTCGAACGGGCGCAGCGCGCGAATCAGCGCGGCGCGCGAGGCGCTGAGCAAGGCGGCGACCTTGTCACGCGCCTGCGGGCCTTGGATGGCAAGAATGGCCAGGTCCGGGCGCACCTCGAAATCGACCGAGAACCCGCTCTGCTGGGCCTTGAGCCAAGCCAGCACCTTGGCGCGGGTAGCGGCATTGGTGACCAGGCGGTAGCCGGCTTCGGTGCGATAGGCGATCAGGTCATCAATGACCCCGCCCTCTTCGTTCAGCAGTGGGCTGTACAGCGCCTTGCCGACACTGTCGAGGCGGGCAACATCGTTGGCCAGCAAATTCTGCAACCAAGCGGTAGCATCACGGCCATTGATGTCGATCACGGTCATATGGGAAACATCGAAGACCCCGCAGTCACTGCGTACCTGATGGTGCTCCTCAACTTGCGAGCCATAGTGCAGGGGCATGTCCCAACCGCCAAAATCGACCGTCTTGGCGCCGAGCGCCAGGTGCAGGTCATACAAAAGCGTGCGCTGTCCCATGGGTTTCTCCTTCCGGGCGTGGCGAAGCGGCGGCGGTCGATGACGTTTGGTCGTCAGCTCTTCTTGTAGGACCCGCCGCGCGAATGCCGCGCATTGTAGCCGCATGGGCGCGGACTGGCATCCTTACTGTCAGTGACCGGGGCGCCGAGCTGAGCGGCGAATCAGCCCGATGACCGGCAGCAAGCCCACCAGCACCAGGGTCAAGGCAGGCAGCGAGGCACGTGCCCACTCGCCCTCGCTGGTCATCTCGAACACCCGTACCGCCAAGGTGTCCCAGCCGAACGGGCGCATCAGCAAGGTGGCCGGCATTTCCTTCAACACATCGACGAATACCAGCAGGGCAGCACTCAGTGCACCGGGCACCAGCAACGGCAGATACACCTTGAAAAACAATGCCACGCCGCCGACGCCCAAGCTGCGCGAAGCCTCTGGCAACGAGGGCCGGATACGCTCCAGGCTGCTTTCCAGCGGCCCGTAGGCCACGGCGATGAAGCGCACCAGGTAGGCCAGCAGCAAGGCCGCAAGGCTGCCCAGCAGCAAGGGTTTGCCAGCGCCGCCCAGCCACGTCGAAATCGGCACCACCAGCTGGTTATCGAGGTAACTGAAGGCCAGCATGATCGACACGGCCAGCACCGAGCCTGGCAGGGCATAACCAAGGTTGGCCAGGCCGACCCCGGCGCGGATGCCGCCGGTCGGCGCCTGGCGCCGGGCGAAGGCCAGCAGCAGCGCCACGCTCACCGTGATCAATGCGGCCATGCCGCCCAGGTACAAAGTGTGCAGCACCAGGCCGACATAACGCTCGTCCAGGTCATGCCGCCCGCGCTGCCAGAACCACACCAGCAGTTGCAGCAGCGGTATGACGAAGGCACAAGCGAACACCAGCAGGCACCAGCCGCTGGCCAGCAGCGCCTTGGCCCCACGCAGGTGATAGAGCGCCTTGCCACGCGCGCGCTCATTACCCGTACGGCTCGCGCCGCGGGCACGGCGCTCGCCGTACAGCACCAGCATCACCGCCAACAGCAGCAGGCTGGCCAACTGGGCCGCGCTGGACAGGCTGAAGAAGCCGTACCAGGTCTTGTAGATGGCGGTGGTGAAGGTGTCGAAGTTGAACACGGCCACCGCACCGAAGTCGGCCAGGGTTTCCATCAATGCCAGGGCGATACCGGCACCGATGGCCGGCCGCGCCATAGGCAGTGCGACGCGCCAGAACGCCTGCAGCGGTGACAGCCCCAGTACCCGGGCCGCCTCCATCAGCCCCCTGCCCTGCGCCAGGAAGGCCGTGCGCGCCAGCAGGTAGACATAGGGGTAGAACACCAGCACGAGCACGATGATCACCCCGCCCGTGGAGCGGACGCGCGGCAGGCGCATCGGCCCGAATACTTCGCGCAGGGCGCTTTGCACCGGGCCGGCAAAATCCAACAGGCCGACGAAAACGAATGCCAGCACGTAGGCGGGGATGGCAAACGGCAGCATCAGCGCCCAGTCCAGCCAGCGCCGGCCAGGGAATTCGCAGAGGCTGGTGAGCCAGGCCAGGCTGACCCCCAATACGGTCACGCCGATGCCTACGCCTACTACCAGGGTCAGGGTGTTGCCGAGCAGGCGGCTCATCTGGGTGTCGAGCAGGTGTGACCAGATCTGCAGGTCGATCGACTGCCATGACAGCAGCAGGACGCTCAGGGGCAACAGCACCAGGGCGGCGACCAGGGCGACCGGGAGGTACCAGCGGCGTTGGGGGGTGTGGGGCAAGTTCAGAACTCTCGGTTGCGATTGCGACCGCTGCGCGGTCGTTCGCGGGCAAGCCCGCCCCCACAGGGTTTACACACGCTTCAGTGGAAAACCTGTGGGAGCGGGCTTGCCCGCGAAAGGGCCCTTGCAGGCCCCGGAAGGATAACTTAGTTCCAGCCAGCCCGATCCATCAAGCGAATCGCTTCGGCCTGGCGCTTGCCTGCGATTTCGACCGGAATGCTGTCAGCCTTGAAGCTGCCCCAAGCGGCTACCTCGTCCGATGGCTTGACCTTCGGGTTGGCCGGGAACTCCTGGTTGATGTCGGCGAACAGCTTCTGCGCGTCCTCGCCGGTCATCCATTCCACCAGCTTTTTCGCAGCCTCAGGGTGCGGTGCATGCTTGGTCAGGCCGATACCCGACAGGTTGACGTGCACACCGCGGTCACCTTGGTTGGGCCAGAAGATCTTGACTGGCAACGTGGGGTTTTGTTTGTGCAGGCGCCCGTAGTAGTAAGTATTGACCACGCCCACGTCGCACTGGCCAGCTTCGATGGCCTGGATCACGGCGTTGTCATCGGAGAACACGTCAGTGGACAGGTTATTCACCCAACCTTTGACGATGGCTTCGGTTTTCGCCTCGCCGTGGTTCTCGATCAAGGTGGCGGTCAGCGACTGGTTGTAGACCTTCTTCGCAGTGCGCAGGCACAGGCGCCCTTCCCACTGCTTGTCGGCCAGGGCTTCGTAGGTGCTCAGCTGCTCCGGTTTGACCCGGTCGGTGGAGTAGATGATGGTGCGCGCGCGCAGGCTCAGGCCGGTCCAGTCATGGGACGAGGCCCGGTATTGCGGCGGGATGTTCTGGTCGATGATGTCCGATTTGATCGGTTGCAGGATGCCCATCTGCTCGGCCTGCCAGAGGTTGCCGGCATCGACGGTCAGCAGCAGGTCGGCCACACCGTTCTCGCCCTCGGCCTTGATGCGTTGCATCAGCGGGGCTTCCTTGTCGGTGATGAACTTGACCTTGACCCCGGTCTTGGCGGTGTAGGCGTCGAACACCGGCTTGATCAGCTCGTCGATGCGCGAGGAGTACACCACCACTTCTTCCGCTGCCTGGGCAGTGCCGCCGAACAACGTCAGGGCCAGGGCGGCCAGTAGGGGCTTGCGTGGCAACATGAAATGCACTCCTCGGATCGTATGAGAGGCGCAAATGGTAGTGAATCCCATTTTGTCCCTCACCCTCGGAGCCGTTACCGGATGTTGCAGGCCGTGCTAACGTCAGGGCTTGGCCAATTCTGGCAGGTCTCCGCTCAACCCCAACGCCTGGCGCACGAACAATGCCTTGGCCTCGGGCATCTGCTCCACCAGCTTCAAGCCACTGTTACGCAACCAGCGCAACGGCAGCGGATTGGCCTGGAACAGCCGCTCGAACCCTTCCATGGCGGCCATCAGCCCCAAGTTGTGCGGCATGCGCCGACGCTCGTAGCGGCTCAGCACCTTTACATCCGCCAGCCGTTCGCCGCGATCGCTGGCATTCACCAGCACCTCGGCCAGCACGGCGGCATCAAGGAACCCCAGGTTGACCCCCTGCCCGGCCAACGGGTGAATGGTGTGCGCGGCATCGCCGATCAGCGCCAGGCCTTCAGCCACATAGCGCTTGGCATGGCGCTGACGCAGCGGCACGCACACGCGTGGGTCGGCCTGTAGCACCTCGCCCAGGCGCCCCTCGAAGGCCCGCTCCAGGGCATTGAGGAAGGCCGGCTCGTCCAGCGCCATCAGTTGCTCGGCATGCTCTGGCGTGGTCGACCAGACAATCGAGCACCAGTCCTGCTGCCCCTCACGTGTCAGCGGGAGGAACGCCAGCGGGCCCTCGTCGGTAAAGCGTTGCCAGGCCGTAGCCTGGTGCCCGGCGCTGCAACGTACGCTGGTGACGATGGCGTGGTGCAGGTAATCCCACTCACGGGTTTCGCAACCGGTCAGGCGGCGTACCGCCGAGTTGGCGCCATCCGCCGCCACCACCAACGGCGCCCGCAGTTGGCGGCCGTCGGCCAGGGTCAGCAGCCACTCGTCACCGGAGCGGCGCAGTTGCTCCAGCCGCGCGTTGGGCAGCAGGCCGATGTCGCTGTCATGCAGACGCTCCAGCAAGCCATCTTGCACCACCCGGTTTTCGACGATGTGGCCGAGCACCTGGGCATGCACGCTGGCCGCCGAGAAGTGAATCTGGCCCGTACCGCTGCCATCCCAGACGTGCATGTCGGTATACGGCGTGGCCCGTCGCCGGGCGATGCCATCCCAGGCGCCAAGGCGCTCCAGAATGCGCTGGCTGGCCGCCGACAGGGCACTGACTCGCGGCTCGAACGGCGCTTCGGTATCGAAGGGTTTTACCGACAGCGGGCTGCCGTCGAGCAGGAGAATGTCCAAGCCACTGTGGCGCAATGCCAGGGCCAGGGCGCTGCCGACCATACCGGCACCGACAATCAACAGATCTGCGCGCATTTCCATGCCTTACGCCTGCCTCGCTTGCGGCTTGAGCCGCACGTATAGGGTTTTATCGACCCGCGCCACCAGTTCGCCGGCGCCGTCGCGGATGTCCACCTGCAGCCGCGGCAGGCACTTCTTGCCGGTGGCGGTCTGCTGGCGAATGTCGTCGAGCAGGGCGTCATCCAGGTGGAACTCGGCGTACACGGGGCCTTTGCCCGGCGAGATGAAATCGATGCTCGCCGCCTTGTCCCAGACGATGTACTCGCGCCCCAACTGCTCGATCAGCAGCAGCATGTAGAACGGGTCGACCATCGAATAGAGGCTGCCGCCGAACTGGGTACCGACGTAGTTGCGGTTCCAGCGGGTGAGCTTCATGCGGACCTTGACGCTGCGCATGTCCGGGCTGATGTGCTGCACACGGATACCGGCGCCCAGGTACGGCGGGTAGAGGTTCAACAACCAGCGCAACATGCGGGCACGGCGCGCCAGTCTGCGCGGATTGCTCATGCCTGGCCCCGCGGATCGGGGCGCGTACCCAAGCCCATGGCCTGGCGGGCAAACCAGCTTTTTGCCGGCGGCAGCAGGTCGAGCCCGAGCAGGCCAATGTTGCGCCCGGCAGCCAGCAACGGCTGGTTGCTGCCGAACAGGCGGGTGACCTGGTCGGAGAAGCCAATGGTCAGCGCCTGGTCCAGGCGCTGACGCTGATGATAGGCCCGCAGGGTGCCCAGGTCACCGGGGTGCTGCGGGCCCGCCAGCAGAGCGTGTGCAAGCACCTGGACGTCACGCAGCGACAAGTTGAAGCCCTGGCCGGCAATGGGGTGCAGGCTGTGCGCAGCGTTGCCCAGCACCACCAGGTGCGGGCGTACCTGCTCTTCGGCCTCGACCAGTGCCAGCGGGTAGAGATGCCTTGCACCCACTTGGCGCAATGCCCCAAGACGATAGCCGAAGGCGTCCTGCAGTTCGCGCAGGAAGCTGCGTTCATCAATTTCGGCCAGGCGCTGAGCGTCCATGCCCTGACGGGTCCAGACCAGCGCGCAGCGGTTTTCAGGTAGTGGCAGCAGGGCCATCGGGCCGGTTTCGGTGAACCGCTCGAACGCCTGGCCGCGGTGGGCTTCGCCAGGCGTGATATTGGCGATCAGGGCGCTTTGCTCATAGGGCGTGCGGCGCACATGAATACCCAGTTGCTCACGCAGGCCAGAGCGGCCGCCATCGGCCAGCACGGCCAAGTCGCATTCCAGGCTGGTGTCGTCATCCAACTGCAGGCGATAACCGCCTTCGATGGCGTTCATCGCCCTTACTTCGGCGGGGCAACGCCAGCTCACCACCTCAGGGTCCAACCCCTGCCACAGGCACTGCCCAAGCCAGGCGTTTTCCACCACGAAACCCAGCGCTGGCACGCCTTCTTCATGGGCATCGAGGCGCGTGGCACCGAACCGGCCACGGTCGGATACCTGAATCTGCAGGATAGGCTCGGCGCGCTGGCTGATGGCCTGCCACAGCCCCAACTGCTGGTAGATCTGTTGCGTGCCATACGACAACGCCGACGAACGCGCGTCATAGCTGGGCTGGAAACTGTGGCCGGGTGCGAACGGCTCGATCAGCAGGATCTTCCAACCCCGCGCCTTGGCCCCGGCCTGCAGGGCCAACGCCAGGCTCGCGCCGACCAGGCCGCCCCCGATGATCGCCAAATGGACCCGGTTCATGCTGCGTCCTTGCGCGCAGCCTGCATCAGCGCCTCGATCTCGGCGACTGTGCGGGGTACACCCGACGTCAGAATTTCACAGCCCTGCCTGGTCACTACCACGTCGTCCTCGATCCTTACGCCGATGCCGCGCCACTTCTTGGCCACCGCCTGGTTGTCGGCGGCGATGTAGATGCCCGGTTCGACGGTCAGCGCCATGCCAGGCTCCAGCACGCGCCACTGGCCGCCCACTTTGTATTCGCCCACATCGTGCACATCCATGCCCAGCCAGTGCCCGGCGCGGTGCATGTAGAACGCGCGGTAGGCTTCGCTTTCGATCAGCCCCTGCACATCGCCCTTGAGCAGCCCCAGTTCCACCAGGCCCTCGGTGATGACCTGCACGGTCGCCTCGTGGGCGTGGTTCCAGTGCTTGCCGGGGGCGATTTCGGCGAAGGCTGCGGCCTGGGCCTTCAGCACCAGCTCGTAGATGGCCTTCTGCTCGGGCGAAAAACGCCCGCTGACCGGGAACGTACGGGTAATGTCGCTGGCATAGCAGTCGATTTCGCAGCCCGCGTCGATCAACACCAGGTCGCCGTCCTTGAGCGGGGCGTCATTCTGCTGATAGTGCAGGATGCAGCCATTGCGCCCGGCCGCGACGATCGAGCCGTAGGCCGGCATTTTCGCGCCGCCTTTGCGGAACTCGTAATCCAGCTCGGCTTCCAGGCTGTACTCATGCAGCCCGGCACGGCAGGCCTGCATGGCACGCACGTGGGCACGGGCGGAAATGTCTGCGGCAGCGCGCATCACCTTCACTTCTGCCGCCGATTTATACAGGCGCATGTCGTGCAGCAGATGATCCAGCGCAACGAACTCGTTCGGCGGCTGGGCACCCAGGCGCGCCTTGGAGCGGATCACGTTGATCCAGTCCATCAGCCGGCGATCGAATTCCGGGTTGCTGCCCATGGCGCTGTACACCCGCTCCCGGCCCTCGATCAGGCCCGGCAGGATCTCGTCGATGTCGGTGATCGGGAAGGCATCGTCGGCGCCAAAATCACGCACCGCACCTTCCTGGCCGGCGCGCAGCCCTTCCCACTGCTCGCGCTCAGGGTTGCGCTCGCGGCAGAACAGCACGTACTCGCCATGTTCACGGCCCGGGATCAGCGCAATCACCGCCTCGGGCTCGGGAAAGCCGCTGAGGTACTGGAAATCGCTGTCCTGGCGGTACACGTGCTCGACGTCGCGGTTGCGAATGGCAACGGCAGCGGCGGGCAGGATGGCGATGCTGTTGGGGACCATCTGCGCCATCAGCGCCTTGCGCCGACGGGCATACTCGGCCTTGGGAATGTGGCTCATGGGCAGACTACCCCCGGTTGATCAGTGCAACGATGGCTTGGACGCAGGTGCGGCCGGCTTGGCCAGCTCGGAGAACAGCAGCAGCGGCGCGACGCGCAGGTATTCCATGACTTCCATGTAGTCGCTCTCGCCGTCTTCGGACTCTTCGAGGGCTTCTTGTACCTGGGAGATTGCCACCAGGTCCTGCAGCACGTCTTTGGCTTCGGTGGACAGGTCCTTGCCACCGGCGTTCAGGCCAAAGCCGGTGATGAAGCCTTGGCACCACTGGCCCAGCGCCTCAGCACGGTCAGCCAGCGCGGCATCATCGGTCGGCAGCAGCAGGACGATGGCCATGTCATCGCTGGTGAGCTCGCCCTTGACCATCTCTTGCAAGCCGATCAGGGCATTGCGGACGGTGTCACCGGGTTCGTTTTCCAGCAGTTGGGCGGCGTCGGCCAGCCAGGCGTCGGCATCGAAGCCGGCACCGGCGCAGCTGCGCCCGACCAGCAAGCCGTGCAGCTCGGCAGGAGTGACAGGGTGGCCGTTGCTGGTAAGCAGCATGGCGAAGGCAATGTAGGGCGATTGGGTATTGGGCATGGGCAACTAGGCGCCAGACGGCGCAATGACTAGAATGGAGACCTTGTATCCTAGCACCGGCAGGCGCGCCAAGACCATCGGCACTGGCCGTCGCGGCCCGGGGAGAGGCATCATCGCCAGGTGACTCAACGACGGAGCGATTCGAGTGCAACCCACGCAAGAGAACGACCTGCAAGCGCTGATGAGCCGATTCGAGTTGCTGATCGAACGTGTCGAGCAACTAAAACGGCAAAATGCACTCCTAGTAGCTCAGGAAAAATCCTGGCGCGAAGAGCGCGCCCACCTCATCGAAAAGAACGAGATCGCAAGGCGCAAGGTCGAGTCGATGATTTTACGCCTCAAGGCTCTGGAGCAAGACTCATGAGTTCAAGCAATAGCGTCACCGTGCAGATCCTCGACAAGGAATACTCGATCATCTGCCCGCCGGAAGAGCGCAACAACCTGGTCAGCGCCGCGCGCTACCTGGACGGCAAGATGCGCGAGATCCGCAGCAGCGGCAAGGTGATCGGCGCCGACCGCATCGCGGTCATGGCTGCGTTGAACATTACCCACGAGATGCTGCACCGCCAGGAAGACCGTAGCGCTGCCCCGGTCGCTGGCACCAACCGCGAACAGGTGCGCGACCTGCTGGATCGGGTCGATAAGGCTTTGTCCGACGACACGGATACCAAAATCGGCTGAGATTGGTATACTGGCGCCACTCCCTGGGGGATGCGCCAGTCGGTTATGTCCCTGAGCCGATACGCACAACCACGGGGGTTGCACGCTGGGGCCGGTGTGCATGTCCGCTCGACGGAAAGCCTTAACGCCCCCTGCAATCTCCACCTTGAACTTTCGGGTTCAAGGGCTACACCGATAGCGGTCTTATCGGGGAGCCTTATTTTTTTGTCCGCCCTTGCTGCGGGCATACCCCTACCAGTCGCGACAACTGGGAACGCCTGTGCCATGACCGACACCGCGCCGCTCACCCGCCCCCAGCTTCGTCGCCTGCTCCGCAATGCCCGCCGCGCACTGACGCCTGCCCAGCAGCGCCAAGCCGCCCTTGGCCTATACCGCCAGCTGGCACAAGACCCGCTGTTCCGCCGCGCCCGGCACATTGCCCTGTACCTGCCCAACGACGGTGAAATCGACCCCTACCTGCTATTGCGCGAAGCCCAGCGACGCGGCAAACGTACTTACCTACCGGTGCTGCACGCCTGGCCGCGCACACGCATGGTGTTTCAGCGTTTCGAACAGGGTGAAAAACTCAAGCGCAACCGCTTCCGTATTCCAGAGCCACTGACCGACCGCAAACGCCAACGCCCGATCTGGGCTCTGGACCTGATCCTGCTGCCGCTGGTGGGTTTCGATGAAGTGGGTGGCCGCTTGGGCATGGGCGGTGGTTTCTATGACCGCAGCCTGGCCTACCAAGCGCGCCGCAAGACCTGGAAGAAACCTTTGCTATTGGGGCTGGCGCATGAATGCCAGAAGGTCGAGCGGCTGGCACAGGCCAGTTGGGATGTACCATTGCAAGGCACGGTCTCGGACCGCGACTGGTACCTGGCGCCGAACTGAGCGGCGCCAGCGGAGGGTATCAACGTTGTGGCTGGCTGGCGTCGACCGGCATCTGATAGGCGGTGTCCAGCTTGCGCTCCAAGAACCCCTGCGCATAACCAGTGGTGACCACACCCAGGCCAAAAATGAACACCAGGATCCACAGCAGATCCGGCTTTTTGCGTTGATTCATCGAAGATTGCCCCCCAGGCAAACTGTTTCGGCTTGGCGATTTTCTGGGTATCGCCAGAGCATCTCGCTTTAAACGGGGCGCATTTTCCGACAACCTGCGCCGACACGCAAACATTGGCGCCAACCGGCTGTCGGTTTCGTGCAACAGGTTATTTCAAACCTTTTCAGGAGCAGCATGCATGGCCTATTGGCTGATGAAATCCGAGCCCGACGAGCTCTCGATCGAAGCCCTCGGCCGGCTGGGCGAAGCGCGCTGGGACGGCGTGCGTAACTACCAGGCGCGCAACTTTTTGCGGGCCATGAGCGTGGGCGACGAGTTCTTCTTCTACCATTCCAGCTGCCCGCAACCGGGCATTGCTGGCATCGCCCGCATCATTGCGGCGGCCTACCCGGACCCGACCGCACTGGACCCAGAAAGCCACTATTACGACCCCAAGGCCACCGCCGAGAAGAACCCGTGGAGTGCGGTGGACGTGGCCCATGTGAAAACCCTGCCCAAGGTGCTCGACCTTGGCAGGCTCAAACAACAGGCTGCGCTTGCCGAATTGCCGCTGGTACAAAAAGGCAGCCGCCTGTCGGTGATGCCGGTTACCCCCGAACAATGGGCGGCCATTGTCGCGCTGAAGTGAAGGTGGGCTAGGATCAAGGGGTTTGACTGATATCAACACGCCATGGATAGCCGCACGCCACGATAGGGGCGTGCATTGAGCAGGATGCGAACTGATGAATCGATATGCCCCCAGGGTCTTCGCCACTGCGTTGATCGCCCTTCTGGCGACCGCGGCAGGGCTGGGTTACTGGAAGTCGCTGCATGACCAGCTGCCGGAAGGCCTGAGCATGGGCAACGGCCGCCTTGAGGCGACCGAAGTGCAAATTGCCACCAAGGTCCCCGGGCGTTTGGCCGAAGTGCGGGTCGACGAAGGCGACAAGGTGATCCGTGGCCAGCTGCTGGCCCGTATCGACACCCGCACAATGGAAGCCCAGCGCAACCAGGCCGAGGCCGAAGTGCTGCGCGCCCAGGAAAACTACGCGGCGGCCCAGGCCAGCGTGCAACTGCGCCAGAGTGAGCTGCTGCTCGCCGGCCAGGAACTCAAGCGCGTGCGCGAGATTTTCAAGCGCAACTATGCCAGCCAACAACTGCTCGACCAGCAGCAGGCCCGCTTCGACACCGCGAACGCGGCGGTGGTTGCCGCGCGCGCCCAGCTGGCAGCCGTCAACGCCGCCATCGGCGCGGCCCAGGCCCAGGTCGCCCAGCTGACCAGCGAGATCGACGACAGCAGCCTGCGCGCGCCCATCGACGGCATCATCCAGCTGCGCCTCGCCGAGCCGGGTGAGGTGTTGGGCGCTGGCGGTCGGGTGCTGATGCTGATCGACCCGAGCGACCAGTACATGAACCTCTACCTCCCAGCCTCCACCAGCGGCCGGCTGACCGTTGGCGATCAGGCACGCATCGTCCTCGACGCGCTGCCCGATCAGGCGTTGCCGGCGAAGGTAGCGTTTGTCGCAGCCAAGGCGCAGTTCACCCCGAAACAGGTCGAAACCCGCGATGAGCGGCAGAAACTGGTGTTTCGCGTAAAACTGCGCCTGAGCGACCCAAGCGCCGTGCCGCAAGCCAAGCCGGGCATGCCGGGCGCGGGCTATGTGCGCACGGCTGACGTGGACTGGCCGGCCAACCTGCAATGAACGCGCCGGCATTGCTGGCCGAGGGCATCAGCCACCGTTATGGCGACCTGATTGCCTTGCAGACGCTGGGTTTCAGCCTGCCCAGCGGCACCCGCTGTGCACTGATCGGGCCTGATGGGGCCGGCAAATCGACCCTGCTCGGGCTGATCGCCGGCGTAAAACGCCTGCAGCAGGGCGAGTTGCAGGTGCTGGGCGGCTCGATCCGCCAACGACGCCACCGCGCTGCGCTGTACCCCAAGGTCGCGTTCATGCCCCAAGGGCTGGGCAACAACCTGTACCCCGAGCTGTCGATCAGCGAGAACATTCGTTTTTTCGCCACACTGTTTGGCCTGGGCCGGCAAGAATGCGAACAGCGCATGGCCAACCTGCTGCAGGCCACCGACCTGCATCGCTTCGCCGAGCGCCCGGCCGGCAAGCTGTCGGGCGGCATGAAGCAGAAACTGGGCCTGTGCTGCGCGTTGATCCACGAACCTGACCTGCTGATCCTCGACGAACCCACGACCGGGGTCGACCCCCTGTCGCGGCGACGCTTCTGGGAGCTGGTCGAGCAGGTACGCGCACAACGCCCGCAATTGACGCTGCTGGTGGCCACTGCCTATATGGAGGAAGCCGAGCAGTTCGAGCATTGCCTGATGCTCGATGGCGGCCGGCTGATTGCCGCGGGCCCCAGCCACACATTGGCGGGCGTCACGCCCAGCGGCAAACTGGACGATGCCTTCACCCATTTCCAAGGGGCAGGGATTACGCAACATGCGCCGTTGACTATCCCGCCACGCTCGGCAAATGACGGCCTGGTCGCCATCGAAGCGCATGACCTGACCCTGCGCTTTGGTGACTTCACCGCGGTCAACAAGGTCAGCTTCGCCATTGGTCGTGGGGAAATTTTTGGTTTTCTCGGCTCCAACGGCTGCGGCAAGACCAGCACCATGAAAGTGCTTACGGGCCTGGTACCCGCCAGCGAGGGCAGTGCCAGCCTGCTGGGCCGCCCGGTGGACGCCAGCGACCTGGCCACGCGCAAGCGGGTTGGTTTCATGTCGCAGAGTTTCTCGCTGTATGGCGAGCTCAGCACCCGTCAGAACCTCACGCTGCATGCGCGCCTGTTCGACCTGCCCAAGGCCGACAGCGCGCAGCGCATCAGCGAACTGATCGAGCGCTTCGGCCTGCGCGACATCGCCGACCAGCCGTCAGGCGCCCTGCCCCTCGGCCTGCGCCAGCGCCTGTCACTGGCCGTCGCGGTGCTGCACCGCCCTGAAGTGCTGATTCTCGACGAGCCGACCTCTGGCGTCGACCCTGCCGCCCGCGATGACTTCTGGCGACTGCTGGTGGAGTTGTCGCGCGAGCAAGGCGTGACCATTTTCCTTTCCACTCACTTCATGAACGAAGCCCAGCGCTGCGACCGCATTTCGTTCATGCACGCGGGGCGCGTGTTGGCCTGTGACACGCCTGATGCCCTGCAACGCCAGTACGCCGGCGAAACCCTGGAAGACGCCTTCGTGCGCTGCCTGGAGCAAGCCCAGGAGGCCGTGCCCCAGGCCCCACAAAACACTGTGCTGGAGCAGCCGGCAGCGGCCACACCGCCGTTGCGCCAAGGTTTCAGCCTGCGCCGCCTGCTGGCGGTGGCCAGCCGGGAGGGCAAGGAGCTGCTGCGCGACAAAGTGCGCCTGGCCTTCGCCCTGCTCGGCGCCGTGTTCATGATGGTGATCTTTGGCTATGGCATCTCGCTGGATGTAGAGAACCTCGCCTTCGCCGTTCATGACCAAGACCAAAGCCCGCAAAGCCGGGCCTACCTCGAAGCGTTTCGCGGATCACGGTATTTCGCCGAGCAGGCGCCGATTCGCGATACCCGTGAAATGCACCAACGCCTGCAACGTTCCGAAATCAAACTGGCGCTGGAAATCCCACCCGGCTTTGGCCGTGACCTTTACGCCGGTCGCCAACCGGTGGTGGCTGCCTGGCTCGACGGCGGCATGCCGTTCCGTGCGGAGACCAGCCGCAACTATGTGGAAGCGGTGCACCAGGCGAACCTCGAACAATTTGCCGCGGCCAGCCAGCAACCGGTGCAGCGCCAGGAGCCGGTGCGCCTGGAAACACGCTTCCGCTACAACCAGGACGTGGTCAGCGTGAATGCCATCGGGCCCGGCGTCATGGCGCTGATCCTCGCGTTCATCCCGGCCATGCTCACCGCCCTGGGCATCGTCCGTGAAAAGGAACTTGGCTCCATCACCAACTTCTACGCCACGCCCCTCACCCGGCTGGAGTTTCTGCTCGGCAAACAGCTGCCCTACCTGGCCGTAAGCCTGGTCAACCTGGCGTTGCTGGTGGCGATGAACCGCTGGTTGTTTGCCGTACCGCTCAAGGGCAGCGTGCTGGCCCTGGCCTGCGGCGGCGTCGCCTACTTGCTGGCGACCACCAGCCTGGGCTTGTTGATCTCGGCCTTCACCCGCACCCAGATCGCGGCCATCCTGGGCACCATGATCATCACCAGCCTGCCGACCATCCAGTTCTCCGGCCTGATCGTGCCACGCTCGTCGCTCGATGGCGCCGCGGCAGTGATGGGCCAACTGTTCCCGGCGGGTTACTTCCTGGACATCGCGGTCGGCACTTTCACCAAAGCGCTGGGCCTGCGCGAGCTGTGGCCGCAGTGCCTGATCCTGCTGAGCTTCTTCGCCGTGTTCACCGGCCTGAGCCTAGCCATGCTGAAGAAGCAGGAGGCCTGACATGTCGCGCCTGAACCACACCCTGCGCCTGGGCCTGAAAGAGCTGACCAGCCTGCGCCACGACAGCGTGCTGCTGCTGTTTTTGCTGTATGCCTTCAGCGTGGCGATCTACATGCCGGCGGCGGGCTCGGTGATCGGCGTGCACAACGCCAGCGTTGCCGTGGTGGATGAAGACCATAGCCAGCTCTCGCGCAAGCTCACCGAGTCACTGCAACCGCCCGAGTTTCAACCTGCCGTGCCGCTGCCCCCGGACCGCCTGGACCAGGCCATGGACAGCGGCCAGTACACCTTCGTGATCAATGTGCCGGTGAACTTCCAGAGCGACCTGCTGGCCGGGCGCTCACCCGAGCTGCAGATCAACGTCGACGCCACGGCCATGAGCCAGGCGTTCATGGGCGCCGGCTACATCGGCCGGATTTTCGAGCGTGAGCTGCTCGACTATGCCCAGCGCACCACAACCCAGAGCCCCGTGCTGATCAACCCCAAGGCACTGTTCAACCCCAACCTGGAGGGTGGCTGGTTTCTGGCCGTGATCCAGATCATCAACAACATCACCATCCTGGCGATCATCCTCACCGGCACGGCGCTGTTGCGCGAGCGTGAACACGGCACCCTCGACCACTTGCTGGTGCTGCCGTTGACCGCCCTGGAAATCATGCTGGCGAAAATCGCCAGCAACGCGCTGGTGGTGGTGCTGTGTACCTGGGTGTCGCTCATCGTGGTGGTCAAAGGCGCCCTGGGCGTGCCGCTGTCTGGCTCCATGGGGCTGTTCCTGGCCGTGACCGCGCTGTACCTGTTCGCCAGTACCGCCTTGGGCATCTTCCTCGCCACCCTGGCGCGCTCGACGCCTCAATTCGGCCTGCTGGCGATCCCGGTCATCATCCCGATGCTGTTGCTGTCTGGCGGCAGTACCCCGCTGGACAGCATGCCGCAGTGGCTGCAGTGGGTCATGCAGGGCTCGCCGTCGACGCATTTCGTCAGCCTCGGCACCGCGATCCTGTTCCGCGACGCCGGCGTGGTCGTGGTATGGCCAGACATCCTGGCCCTGGCCGTGATTGGCCTGGTGTTCTTCAGCGTGGCGCTGGCGCGCTTTCGACGGACGCTGGCGTCCTGAGAGAGTGTCGCTGGGGAATATGAGAACGACACAAAGACAAAGGGCGCCTTCCGGCGCCCTACTCACAGACAGGTCGGCTTGTCATCGCCATCTACCTGCCCGGCTCTGTGATTGCTGGTTAACCAGGATCCGCAGAGTCTCACAAGCCCCTTACGGGAACAGGATGGATTATCACGCATCAGGTGCTTTATTGACAACAGACTGCACTGTTGCTGGATGTGTGAAGCCCAGCGTGAAGCAAACGGCGGCCCTAACGGCGGCAAAATGCTCGGGCTGCATTGTAAAAGTCATATATTCCCGGCCACCTCCCTGCCGCGACTTGACGCGGCATCTGTCCAGCCTGGAGGTTGCAACCGTGTAGATCATGTCGCACTTGGCCCAGCATGTCAGATCAGGGCCAGGCAAATAACTCGGCAGGACAACGTGATGCCTGGCCAAGTGATCAGGAGCAGTGGTGCTCAACGGGATTATCGTCACCAACTGGCGATTTTGACTGTGCTTGCGAAGAACGACGACGGGCCGCACCTTGATCATTTCAGGTGCTTGAAATCCTGAAAAATCGCACATCAGTACAGTCGCCTCTTTCGGTTGGTACTTCAAAGGCATTGCCAATACTCTCGAGCAACTGAAGACGAGGCACAATTTAACGCGGCCATCGCATCAGAAACTGTAAATTGGCGGACGTACAAGGAAGACAGAAAGGTCCTACGACTAGGGTTAGTCTGAGCTCGTTTCAGACACAAATGACGAGGCCCTGCTGGAGGCCTGCGCCCTAATAGAAGCCGCTGTCGCCGGCTTGCCGGCGATGGGCCCCAAGGGTTTCAGGTCACTGCACAATCAGGTTGTTGAACAGCAGGTCTTCGACAATCGGCTTGCCCTCTTCCGCTTCCATCACCTGCTGCACCTGCTTCAAGGCTTCCTGGCGCAGTTGCTCCTTGGCGTCGACGTTGCTCATCTTGTCCACGGTCTGCTGGGTGAACAGCGCCACCAGCTGGTTACGGATCAGCGGCTCGTGGTGTTTCACGGCCTTGGCGGCTTCATCACCGGTCACGCGCAGGGCTACGTCGGCCTTGTAGACACGCAGCTTGGGGCTGCCGTCGAGGGCATAGTTACCGACAAAGGGTGGGCTCAGGGTGATGTAGGCGACCTTGGGCGCCCCTTCCTTGGCTTCTTCGGCCACGGCCGCAACTGGCAGCATCAGGGCCAGCACCATCAAGATCCACGCTTTCACGAATTCGCTCCTCAATACAATTGGCGCCAGCTTACCCAGCACACCGCTCAAACCCAAGCCCTGGCTTATGCCGGCCCATCAGGGTAGGCCATGCTCGTTGACCCGGCAGGTGGCCCTCCTACACTTATCGGCCACTACCCGCAAAGGAATAGCCCCGATGAAAGCTGTGTTGTGCAAAACCTTGGGCCCGGCGCGCGACCTGGTACTGGAAGACGTCGCCAGCCCCGTGCCGAAAAAGAACGAGATCCTGCTGGATGTGCAGGCTGCGGGCGTCAACTTCCCCGACACCTTGATCATCGAAGGTAAGTACCAGTTCCAGCCACCGCTACCGTTTTCCCCAGGTGGCGAAGCGGCCGGTGTGGTGGCTGCGGTCGGCGAGAAGGCCGGTGCGTTCAAGGTGGGCGATCGGGTCATGGCCCTCACGGGGTGGGGTGCGTTCGCCGAACAGGTGGCGGTGCCCTTCTACAACGTGATGCCGATCCCCGAGCACATGGACTTCACCACCGCCGCCGCCTTCGGCATGACCTATGGCACCTCGATGCATGCACTCAAGCAGCGCGGCCACCTGCAGCCGGGTGAAACCCTGCTGGTGCTGGGGGCCTCAGGGGGTGTGGGCCTGGCGGCCGTAGAAATAGGCAAGGCCATGGGCGCCCGGGTAATCGCTGCAGCCAGCAGCGCCGAAAAACTGGCCGTGGCCAAGGCTGCCGGCGCCGATGAGCTGATCGACTACAGCCAGGCCAGCCTCAAGGACGAGATCAAGCGCCTGACCGGCGGCCAGGGCGTGGACGTGATCTACGACCCGGTAGGTGGCGAGCTGTTCGACCAGGCGGTAAGGGGCCTGGCCTGGAATGGCCGGCTGCTGGTGGTGGGGTTTGCCAGCGGGGCGATTCCACAGCTGGCGGCGAACCTGGTGCTGCTCAAGGGCGCAGCGGTTGTGGGGGTGTTCTGGGGGGCGTTTGCCCAGCGTCAGCCGGAGCAGAATGCAGCTAACTTCCGTCAGCTGTTTGCCTGGCAGGGTGAAGGCAAGCTGAAGCCGCTGGTGTCGGAGACTTATCCACTGGGTGAGGCTGGGGCTGCCATTGAGAAGCTGGGGCAGCGGCAGGCTGTAGGTAAGTTGGTGGTGCTGACTAGCTAGCGTCTGGCTGCTTGATTGCCTGCTCGGGCCTCTTCGCGGGGCAAGCCCACACAGATTATCCACTGCCCTCAAGTCGGCTCGGGTGCCTGTGGGAGCGGGCTTGCCCCGCGAAGAGGCCGGTACTGCCAGTCAATAAATCAGACTTCCCGCAGGTTATGGCAGCGCCTGAACCGCGCCTCCAGGTTGCGATCCGGCATCTGGTGGCTGCGCAACGCATTCAACGTCTGCTCCACATACTCGCGCGTGGTGCCATATCGCCCCTTGGCACTGGCGAGGATCTGGCTGAGCAATGTGTCGGGCAAATTCCCCGCATAGCACGGCAAATGGCGCTCCAGCACAAAACCCAAGGCCTGCACCTTGCTGCCATCACCCAATCGGCAACTGAGCCAGTGCGGGCGGTAGGCCGGGTACGGCATCTCGCGTTGCCACAGGGCCATCAGCGAATCATCCAGGTTGCTTTCATCCAGCCGATAGGCAAAACCACTGCATGACCCACCACGGTCCAGGCCAAACACCAGGCCGGGCGTTTCCGGTGTGCCACGGTGTTCGTGCGACCACAGGTAAAGCCCACGGTGATAACCGTGCACCCGCGCGCGCTGCCGCTCTACCGAACTGCACTCCGGTCGCCAGATCAATGAACCATAGGCGAACAGCCACACAGGCCCGCCTTCATGGCGTGACATGGTCAGTTGCATGGAGTTGATCAATTGCTCGCGGGTCAGTTGCTGGCCGAAGTCGAGCGCCGGAGGGTAAGCACTTTTCCAGGACAAACTTTCAATTGCCGACATACGCTGCCGCCATTATTCCCTGTGAACTACAAATGAAGCGAGAATCGCTGTGTGCCGCGGCTTGCGCCCCGCACCTAAGGTGTCTGCATTAACCTTAGGATAGAAACGCGCCAACACTCAAGCCTGAAAGCTAAAGTTTCACGCGAACTTCCGACGATTGGAGAGCATTGTTTCGAGCGGAGTGAAAGTTATTAGCCAAGGCGGTAACAATTACCGCCTTATACCCACTCGGTTGAACTTGAGTTATTAGCCACGCGGCGCGTAGGCAAATACATCGGCGCGCATACGGTGAGCATCCATACCAGCCTCGACCAGGGCATCAAGGGTGGCATAGACCATGTTTGGCGAGCCACTGGCATAGACGTGCACGCCGTTGAGGTCGTGGATGTCTTCGCAAACGGCCTCGTGCAGCATGCCGCAACGGCCTTCCCACCCACACAGGTCACTGACGACCTTGTGCAGGAACAGGTTGGGCAGGCGCAACCATTCGTCCCAATGCTCGATCTGGTAAAAATCCTCAGGCCGACGCACACCCCAATAAAGGTGTACCGGATGCTTGAAGCCCTGGGCGCGGCAATGCTCGACCAGGCTGTGCATCTGGCCCATTCCCGTACCGGCGGCGATCAGCACCAGCGGCCCGTCTGGCAACTCGGCCAGGTGCGCATCACCGAAAGGCATTTCGATGCGCGCCAGGCGATCACGCTGCAGTTGCTCGATCAGCTGCAGCGCGCTGGGCTCACGTGCCAGCACGTGCAGCTCCAGCTCACGCCCACCATGGGGCGCAGAGGCCAGGGAGAACGCCGCCTGCTTGCCGCCTTCGCGCTCGATCATCAAGTACTGACCGGCGTGATAACGCGGCGGCTTGCCGGCAGGCGCCCGCAGGCGCACGCGCCAAACGTCGCCACCGACCTCGACGCATTCGCTCACGCTACACGCCAGCTTGCGCACTGGCAGCTCGCCCAGGGCGAGCACACCGTCCCAGAGCAACACGCAATCCTCCAGCGGTTCGGCAATACAGGTGAACAGCTCGCCATGGTCGCGTACTTCGCCGTTCTGGCGGACGCTCCCTTCCACCAGCAAGGCGGCGCAAACATGGCAATTGCCATTGCGGCAGCTGTTCGGGCAGTCATAGCCGAGCCGCCGCGCTCCATCCAGGATCCGTTCCCCGGGTTCAAGCGCCAGCACTGCCCCGGACGGCTGCAACGTTACCTGCATCAATCTATTCCCAACTGATCCCACAGCTCATCGATACGGCGGGTGACGGCCTCGTCCTTGACGATGACCCGTCCCCATTCGCGTGTAGTCTCGCCCGGCCACTTGTGGGTGGCGTCCAGGCCCATCTTCGACCCCAACCCCGACACCGGCGACGCGAAGTCCAGGTAGTCGATCGGGGTGTTGTCGATCATCACCGTATCACGCTTGGGGTCCATGCGCGTGGTGATGGCCCAGATCACATCGTTCCAGTCGCGGGCGTTGATGTCATCGTCGGTGACGATAACAAACTTGGTGTACATGAACTGTCGCAGGAACGACCACACACCCAGCATCACGCGCTTGGCGTGGCCTGGGTATTGTTTCTTCATGGTCACCACCGCCATGCGGTACGAGCAACCTTCCGGTGGCAGGTAGAAGTCGACGATCTCCGGGAACTGCTTTTGCAGGATCGGCACGAACACTTCGTTCAGCGCCACGCCGAGAATCGCCGGCTCATCCGGCGGACGGCCCGTGTAGGTGCTGTGGTAGATCGGTTTTTGCCGGTGAGTGATGCGCTCGACCGTGAACACCGGGAAGCTGTCCACTTCGTTGTAATAGCCGGTGTGGTCGCCGTAGGGGCCTTCCGGCGCCATTTCGCCCGGGTGAATCACGCCTTCGAGAATGATCTCGGCGGTGGCCGGTATATGCAGGTTGCTGCCACGGCACTTGACCAGCTCGGTACGGTTGCCACGCAGCAGGCCCGCGAAGGCGTATTCGGACAGGGTATCCGGCACCGGCGTCACGGCGCCCAGGATGGTTGCAGGGTCTGCGCCCAGCGCCACGGCCACTGGGAACGGCTGGCCGGGGTGCTTCTCGCACCATTCGCGGTAATCCAGCGCGCCGCCACGGTGGCTCAGCCAGCGCATGATGACCTTGTTGCGGCCGATGACCTGCTGGCGGTAGATGCCCAGGTTCTGGCGGTCCTTGTTCGGGCCGCGGGTAACGGTCAGGCCCCAGGTGATCAGCGGGGCCACATCGCCTGGCCAGCAGTGCTGGATCGGCAACTGGCCAAGGTCGACGTCGTCACCTTCGACCACGACTTCCTGGCACACCGCATCTTTGACCACCTTCGGCGCCATCGACACGACTTTCTTGAAGATCGGCAGCTTCGACCAGGCATCCTTCAGGCCTTTCGGCGGCTCTGGTTCTTTGAGGAAGGCCAGCAGCTTGCCGATTTCGCGCAGTTCTTCGACCGACTCGGCGCCCATGCCCATGGCCACCCGCTCGGGCGTGCCGAACAGGTTGCCCAGTACCGGGATGTCGTACCCCGTGGGCTTCTCGAACAGCAACGCCGGGCCTTTGGCACGCAGGGTGCGGTCGCAGACCTCGGTCATTTCCAGGACGGGAGAGATCGGAACCTGGATGCGCTTGAGTTCACCGCGCTGTTCCAGGCCACGGATGAAGTCGCGCAAGTCGCGATACTGCATGCAGGAGCCTCGTGTTGGCCGTATCGGTCGGGGTGCAGAGTGTAGCGCCTAAGGGGGCAAATTGGCCAAAGGAGTCTGGGATCAGCGGCTGTGGTGCTGTTCACTATTATGCGAAACCACTTTTGACAGCCCGATTCCCAGTGCTTGCAGCACCTTCAGCACGGTCGATAGCCGAGGATCACCGTCCGCTGCCAGCGCGCGATAGAGATTGGGGCGGGCAAGCCCCGTGGCCTGCGCAAGATTGCCCATGCCGCCGCGCGCTTCAGCCACGCGGCGGACCGCTGTCAGAAAGCCCGCAGCACCACCAGGCTCATCGATTTCCTCGAGTGCCACGGCGAGATAGTCGATGGCGAAGGCTTCGTCATTGCGAAGCATCTCAAGAACACTTTCTTCATGCGAACGTGTGCCGGTCATAGCGTTACCTTGTGCCTGTGCCAAAGCAACTTGGCTTGGTCGATATCAGCCTGCTGCCGGTCTTTCGAGCCGCCTCCGAGCAGGAAAATGATGCTCCGCCCACGGGTGGCGTAATAGATGCGGTAGCCTGGCCCAAAATCCAGTTTCATCTCGAACACGCCATCACCCACTGGCTCGGTCAGACCGAAATGGCCCTGTTCTGCTCGGTCGATGCGTGTGGTAATTCTTGCTTTCAACCGGGTGTCGCGAATGGTGTCCAACCAGGCTTGGTAGAGATCCACACCGTTGACGGATAGAACGTGATGAACTGTGTACATCCATATTGTACCTTATAAGAGACAATCCATGTGTCGACTTATTCACCGACCCTGAGGGCTAGGCTCGATGACGGCGTGAGGTTGATGCCTGCAGGGACATGACCGAAAACCGCAGGCAGCATGGTGGCCTGCGTTCTGGGCGTTGGCGAACGATCTTTTGTGACAAACAGCAAAAAGCCGGGTTTCCCCGGCTTTTTGCGTGATGCAGCGAAGCTTACTTACGCTTCATCGACAAGAAGAACTCGTCGTTGGTCTTGGTCTGCTTGAGCTTGTCGACCAGGAACTCGATGGCGGCAATTTCGTCCATCGGGTGCAGCAGCTTGCGCAGGATCCACATGCGCTGCAGTTCGTCGTCGGCAGTCAGCAGCTCTTCGCGACGGGTGCCGGAGCGGTTGATGTTGATGGCCGGGAACACACGCTTCTCGGCGATACGACGGTCCAGGGGCAGCTCCATGTTGCCGGTACCCTTGAACTCTTCGTAGATCACTTCGTCCATCTTCGAGCCGGTTTCGACCAGCGCGGTGGCGATGATGGTCAGCGAACCACCTTCTTCGATGTTACGCGCGGCACCGAAGAAACGCTTCGGCTTCTCCAGGGCGTGGGCGTCGACACCACCGGTGAGGACCTTGCCGGAGCTCGGGATCACGGTGTTGTAGGCACGTGCCAGACGGGTGATGGAGTCGAGCAGGATGACCACGTCTTTCTTGTGCTCGACCAGGCGCTTGGCCTTCTCGATGACCATTTCGGCAACCTGCACGTGGCGGGTTGGCGGCTCGTCGAAGGTCGAGGCGACCACTTCGCCGCGCACGGTGCGCTGCATTTCGGTCACTTCTTCCGGGCGCTCGTCGATCAGCAGGACGATCAGGTGGCACTCGGGGTTGTTACGGGTGATGTTCGCCGCGATGTTCTGCAGCATGATCGTTTTACCCGCTTTCGGCGGGGCGACGATCAGGCCACGCTGGCCTTTACCGATCGGGGCGCACAGGTCGATGACGCGGCCGGTCAAGTCTTCGGTGGAACCGTTACCGGCTTCCATCTTCAGGCGCTTGTTGGGGAACAGCGGCGTCAGGTTTTCGAACAGGATCTTGTTCTTCGCGTTTTCAGGGCGATCGAAGTTGATCGTGTCGACCTTCAGCAGGGCGAAGTAACGCTCCCCTTCCTTCGGCGGGCGGATCTTGCCGACGATGGTATCGCCGGTACGCAGGTTGAAACGGCGGATCTGGCTAGGCGAGACGTAGATGTCGTCGGGGCCGGCCAGGTAGGACGCATCAGCCGAACGCAGGAAACCGAAACCATCCTGGAGAATCTCCAGCACGCCGTCACCCGAGATCTCTTCGCCGCTTTTCGCGTGCTTCTTCAGCAGGGCGAAAATCACGTCCTGTTTGCGCGAACGGGCCATGTTTTCGATGCCCATCTGTTCGGCCATTTCCAGCAGATCGGTAATCGGCTTTTGCTTGAGTTCAGTCAGGTTCATAAGGGGAGTGACGTAATCATGTATGAAGGGAGGATTAAGCTTCTGGCTTAATGAAGCCGCGCCGCTAGAAGGCGATAGGATCGCGCACAGATTCTAATTAGGAGTGCGTCGGCGACGGCGTGCAGGGGGCACTGGAGAAGCAGTGCGAGGCCGAATGTAACACTTGCTTTTTTCGACGTCTAGTGGGTTGGAAAAGAAAAGCCCCGGTATTTCCGGGGCTTTTTCACATCACAGGTGAGCGTCGAGGAACGCGGCCAGCTGCGATTTGGACAGTGCGCCGACCTTGGTGGCCTCGACGTTGCCGTTCTTGAACAGCATCAGCGTCGGGATGCCACGCACGCCGTGCTTGGCCGGGGTTTCCTGGTTGTCGTCGATGTTCAGCTTGGCGACGGTCAGTTTGCCTTCGTAGGTGTTAGCGATTTCGTCCAGTACCGGAGCGATCATCTTGCATGGGCCGCACCATTCAGCCCAGTAGTCGACCAGCACCGGGCCTTGAGCCTGCAGTACGTCGGCTTCGAAGCTGGCGTCAGTGACGTGTTTGATTTTGTCGCTCATGGAAATCTCCAAGGTCGTAAGCAATAAAAAACGTGGCCCATCATAGCCTCACCCACGCCCTACAGGAAGTCACAGACGATTGAGTGTAACTATAGTTGTGCAAGACGCCGCGAATCGAAACTGTCATATGCGTGTCATAACATCGAATGGCACATTGCCCTGCATCAAGCCTTGGCGTGCCACGCGTTGGCGACAGCCCCGTATCGTGGCACGATTGCCAGGTTAACGACCGAGAACATCCAGATCATGCCGCATACCAACGCGAAGAACCTGTCTCTGATCGCCGCCATCGACCTTGGCTCCAACAGTTTTCACATGGTCGTGGCCAAGGCCCACCACACCGAGATCCGCATTCTCGAACGGCTGGGGGAAAAGGTTCAGCTGGCCGCCGGCATCGACGAAGAGCGCAAGCTCAGCGAAGAAGCCATGGAACGAGGCCTCGACTGCCTCAAGCGCTTCGCCCAACTGATCAACGGGCTGCCCGCAGGTGCGGTGCGCATCGTTGGCACCAACGCCCTGCGCGAAGCGCGCAACCGCAACGAATTCATCCAGCGCGCCGAGGCCATTCTCGGGCATCCGGTGGAAGTGATTTCCGGCCGTGAGGAAGCCCGCCTGATCTACCTCGGCGTCTCCCACACCCTGGCCGACAACCCCGGTAAGCGCCTGGTCGCCGACATCGGCGGCGGCAGTACCGAGTTCATCATCGGCCAGCGGTTCGAGCCACTGCTGCGCGAGAGCCTGCAAATGGGCTGCGTAAGCTTCACCCAGCGCTACTTCCGCGACGGCAAGATCACCCCGGCGCGTTATGCGCAGGCCTACACCGCCGCGCGCCTGGAGCTGATGAGCATCGAAAACGCCCTGCACCGCCTGACCTGGGACGAAGCCATTGGGTCGTCCGGCACCATCCGCGCCATCGGCGCAGCCATCAAGGCCAGCGGTCTGGGCAATGGCGAGGTCAACGCCGAAGGGCTGGCGTGGGTCAAACGTAAACTGTTCAAGCTGGGCGAGGTCGACAAGATCGACTTCGAAGGGGTCAAGCCAGACCGCCGCACCATCTTCCCGGCAGGCCTTGCGATTCTCGAGGCCATCTTCGACGCCCTCGAACTGCAACGCATGGACCACTGCGACGGTGCCCTGCGCGAAGGCGTGCTGTTCGACCTGCTCGGCCGCCATCACCACGAAGACGTGCGCGAGCGCACCCTCAACTCATTGATGGAGCGTTACCACGTCGACCAAGGCCAGGCCGCGCGCGTCGAGCGCAAGGCACTGCACGCGTTCGACCAGGTGGCCAAAGCCTGGAAGCTGGAAGAGGGCAATTGGCGCGATCTTCTGGGATGGGCCGCGAAAGTGCACGAAGTTGGGCTGGATATCGCCCACTATCACTACCACAAGCACGGCGCCTACCTGATCGAGCACTCCGACCTGTCGGGCTTCTCCCGTGAGGATCAGCAGATGATGGCCCTGCTGGTACGCGGCCATCGCCGCAACATTCCCAAGGACAAGTTCGCCGAGTTCGGCGATGAAGGCGTGCAGCTGATTCGCCTGTGCGTGCTGCTGCGCTTCGCCATCTTGTTCCACCACATTCGTGGCACGCAGCAAATGCCGAAGGTACAGCTGCAAGCAGGCGACAACAGCCTCGATGTGGTCTTCCCAGAAGGCTGGCTGGAGCAGAACCAGCTGACCCAGGCCGACTTCGCCAACGAGGCGGAGTGGCTGGCCCGGGTCGGCTTCGTCCTCAGCGTACGTTGAGGACCGGGTTGCTCAGGCGCTCCAGCAGGGTCGCCTGGGCACTGCGCGGGTTCTGGTTGCCGGTCGGGGTGCTGCGCACGTAGCGCCCATCCGACTGCAGCGTCCAGGCATGGGTGTTGTCGGTCAGGTAGCTTTCCAGCTCTTTCTTCACCCGCAGCAACAGCTTCTTGCCTTCGACCGGGAAGCAGGTCTCGACGCGCTTGTCGAGGTTGCGCTCCATCCAGTCGGCACTGGACAGGTAGATCTGCTCCTCGCCGCCATTGAGGAAGTAGAACACCCGGGTGTGCTCGAGGAAGCGGCCGATGATCGAGCGCACGTGAATGTTGTGCGAAACCCCCGGAATACCTGGCCGCAGGCAGCACATACCGCGCACCACCAGGTCGATGCGCACCCCGGACTGGCTGGCCTTGTACAGCGCCTTGATGACCTTGGCATCGGTCAGCGAGTTGAACTTGGCGATGATGTGCGCGGGTTTGCCGTCCAGTGCGAACTGGGTCTCGCGGGCAATCATGTCGAGCATGCCCTTCTTCAGTGTGAAGGGTGCATGCAGCAGCTTTTTCATGCGCAGGGTCTTACCCATGCCGATCAGCTGACTGAACAGCTTGCCGACGTCTTCGGTGAGGGCGTCGTCAGAGGTCAGCAGGCTGTAGTCGGTGTACAGGCGGGCGTTGCCGGCGTGGTAGTTGCCGGTACCCAAGTGCGCATAGCGGACGATTTCGCCCTGCTCACGCCGCAGGATCAGCATCATCTTGGCGTGGGTCTTGAACCCGACCACCCCGTAAATCACCACCGCACCCGCCGCTTGCAGGCGGCTGGCCATCTGCAGGTTGGACTCTTCGTCGAAACGCGCGCGCAATTCGATCACCGCAGTGACTTCCTTGCCGTTACGGGCAGCGTCCACCAACGCGTCGACGATCTCCGAGTTGGCGCCGGAGCGGTACAGGGTCTGGCGCACGGCCAGCACATGCGGGTCCTTGGCGGCCTGGCGCAGCAGGTCGACCACCGGCGTGAACGATTCGAACGGGTGCATCAGCAGCACGTCCTGCTTACTGATCACGCTGAAGATGTTGTCGGCGTTCTGCAGCAGCTTGGGGATCGCCGGGGTGAACGGCATGTATTGCAGCTGCGGGTGGCTGTCGAGGCCGGTGATGCTGAACAGGCGGGTCAAGTTGACCGGGCCATTGACCTGGTACAGCTCGCTCTCACTCAGGCTGAACTGCTTGAGCAGGTAGTCCGACAGGTGTTTCGGGCAGGTATCAGCCACCTCAAGCCGCACGGCATCACCGTAACGGCGCGAGAACAGCTCGCCGCGCAGGGCGCGGGCCAAGTCGTCAACTTCTTCGGAGTCCAGCGCCAGGTCGGCGTTTCGGGTCAGGCGGAACTGGTAGCAGCCCTTGACCTTCATGCCCTGGAACAGGTCGTCAGCGTGCGCGTGGATCATCGACGACAGGAATACATAGTTAGCGCCCGGGCCACCGACTTCTTCAGGCACGCGGATGACCCGCGGCAACAGGCGCGGCGCCGGGATGATCGCCAGGCCCGAGTCGCGGCCGAAGGCATCGACGCCTTCGAGTTCAACGATGAAGTTGAGGCTCTTGTTCACCAGCAAGGGGAACGGGTGCGTCGGGTCGAGGCCGATCGGGGTGATGATCGGCGCGATCTCGTCACGGAAGAAGCGCCGCACCCAGGTCTTGAGCTTGGGCGTCCAGTGACGGCGACGGATGAAGCGGATGTGGTGTTTTTCAAGCTCTGGCAGCAGCACGTCGTTGAGGATCGCGTACTGGCGATCCACCTCGGTGTGCACCAGCTCGCTGATGCGCGCCAGCGCCTGGTGCGGCTGCAAGCCGTCGGCCCCGGCCTGTTCGCGGGCGAAATTGATCTGCTTCTTCAGGCCGGCGACGCGGATCTCGAAGAATTCGTCGAGGTTGCTGGAGAAGATCAGCAGGAATTTCAGACGCTCGAGCAGCGGGTAGCTCTCGTCCAGTGCCTGCTCCAGCACCCGAATGTTGAACTGCAGCTGCGACAGCTCGCGATGAATGTACAGGCTGCTGTCGTCAAGGCCCGGGACGGTGATCGCCGGTGCCGGCGCGGGGGCCGGTGCCGCGGCCTCGACCACAGGCTCGGGCTCTGGCGCCGGCGGCAGGTCTGGCGGGGTTTGCACCATCTCTTCGGGGACTGCCTGGGCGTCCTTGATCGCGACAGGGGTGAGCACTTCATTATTCATCTGGACGTTCCTGGAGGACGTTAACGCCCTATCATCAATTGAGCGGGACGATAAGCGGCCATTATGACGCCTGTGTTACACCCACTGGCAAGCCTGCGACTTGTGGCCGAAGGCATTGTCCTTGTAGGAATTGTTCACGTCGAGACACATTTGGACACTTTCATCCACGCGCGCGAAGGGGTAGGCTGCGCGTTCATTTCGCCAGCACCTCAGAAAATGCTTCAACAATTCCTGCAGGATTTCGGCTACTTCGCCCTTTTTCTAGGCACCTTCTTTGAAGGCGAGACCATCCTGGTGCTTGCGGGTTTCCTCGCGTTCCGCGGTTATATGGACATCAAGCTGGTGTGCCTGGTGGCCTTCTTCGGCAGCTATGCCGGCGATCAGCTGTGGTACTTCATGGGCCGTCGCCATGGGCGCAAGATCCTGGCACGCAAACCGCGCTGGCAGGCCATGGGTGATCGGGCGCTGGACCACATCCGCCGCCACCCCGACATCTGGGTGCTGAGCTTCCGCTTCGTTTATGGGCTGCGCACGGTCATGCCTGTGGCCATTGGCCTGTCGGGCTATCCGCCGCGTCGCTACCTGCTGCTCAACGGCCTCGGTGCCGCCATCTGGGCGCTGGCCCTGGGCGCAGCGGCCTACCACTTCGGCGCCATCCTCGAAGGCTTGTTGGGCAATGTGAAGAAGTACGAGCTATGGGTGCTCGGCGGCCTGTTGTTGCTCGGTGTCCTGCTCTGGCTGCGCCGGCGCTTCCGCACCCTGCGCGCGGAGCGCAAGGCGGCGGCACTGGCTCAGGCCCCAGAGGCTGAGCAGGCTGTAAGCCAGGAGCAGGACCCACCCAAGCGGCGTGATCACCGCTAAGCCCAGCGCGCCAGCCAGGTACAGCGCTGGCACATTCGACAGCAACCGCGCCCACTCCAGGCGCACGGCCCAGGGCCGGTTCTCCAGCAGCGCGCCGAGCACGAACAAGCCCAAGGCCATGACCGACCAGCCCAGTATCAGGGCGGCGGCAGGCACGCGCTCCTCGACCTCCATCAAATAGCTGCCCAAGGCCACATAGACGACGAACTGCGCCGCTACATAGGCCTGCTGCACCCGCCCCAGGGCAACCTCGAACTTGCGAAACAGCGCCAGGTCCGGCTTGGCCTGCGGGTAACGCGCCGCGACATCGGCCGGGCGCCAGCCCGTGGGCATGAACCAGATCCGCCACTTGTCCCACACGCTGCGCGTGCGCCGGGCATCACGCCACAGCTGGGCGTAGAACTGTAGGTTGGCCCACAGCGGGTTCCAGCTGGCCAGTGGCGTGGTCACGCCGAACACCACGGGCTCGGCCGGGTCCTCTTCCTTGAACGTTCCGAACAGGCGGTCCCAGAGAATGAACACGCCGCCGTAATTGCGATCCAAGTAAACAGGATTTTGCGCATGGTGGACGCGATGGTTGGATGGCGTGATGAAGATCCACTCAAGCCAACCGAGTTTGGCAATGTGCCGGGTATGCACCCAGAACTGGTACAGCAGGTTCAGCGACGCCACGGTGATGAACACCAGGGGCGGCACGCCGATCAGCGCCAATGGCAGGTAGAAGATCCACGAAAAGATGAAGCCGCTGCTGGTCTGGCGCAGCGCCGTGGTGAGGTTGTACTCCTCGCTCTGATGGTGCACCGAATGGGCCGCCCACAGCACGTTGCGTTCGTGCCCCAGGCGGTGCAGCCAGTAGTAGCAGAGGTCGTACAGGACGAACGCCAGCACCCACACCCACCACGCTTGCTGGGGCAAGCGCAGCAGCGCCAGATGCTCCCAGGCCAAGGCATAGGTCAGCAGCCCGACCCCTTTGGTCAACAGGCCAGTGCTGGTCGACAAGGCGCCTGTACTCAGGCTGTTGATCGCGTCGGCCAGGGTGTAATTACGCTGGCCACGCACGCGGTCAGCCACCAGTTCAACGGCGATCAATACGAAGAAGAACGGCACGGCCAGCAGTATCAGGTCCATGGTGACGACCTCAGGCGTTATCCACAAAGATTAGGCCGCGACCGCGGGAATCCCTATGGCTACATCTGCCAAACTAGAGGACATTTAGCGCCTCGACACTGGAGTAATGAGCATGACGAAAAAAGTAGCGGTGATACTTTCCGGCTGTGGCGTCTATGACGGCGCCGAAATCCACGAAAGCGTGATCACCCTGCTGCGCCTCGACCAGCGCGGGGCGCAGGTGCAGTGCTTTGCGCCGAACATCGCGCAGATGCATGTGATCAATCACCTAACCGGCGAAGAGATGCCCGAGTCGCGCAACGTGCTGGTGGAATCGGCGCGTATTGCCCGTGGCGAGGTCAAGGACATCCGCGAAGCCAATGCCGAAGACTTCGATGCGCTGATTGTGCCCGGTGGTTTCGGGGCAGCGAAAAACCTCTCCAACTTCGCCGTCGAAGGCACCAACTGCAGCGTCAACCCAGACGTGCTGGCCCTGGCCGAAGCCTTTGCCGATGCCTGCAAGCCGGTCGGGCTGATCTGCATCTCGCCAGCGCTGGCGGCGAAGATCTACGGGCCAGGCGTGGTCTGCACCATCGGCAACGATGCCGGTACGGCTGCTGCGGTGGAGAAGATGGGTGGCAAGCATGAAGAGTGCGATGTGCACGATATCGTTGAAGACACCCAGCGCAAGCTGGTGACGACCCCGGCTTATATGGTTGCGAAGTCGATCAGCGAAGCGGCCGGTGGGATCTACAAGCTGGTGGACCGGGTGCTGGAGCTGACCCACGAGGGCGACCAATAACCCCCTGCCTGCCCTGCCTTTGTAGGAGCGGCCTTGCGTCGCGAAAGGGCTGCGCAGCGGCCCCGGCAATCCATGCCTGATGCGCAGATCGTGGGGCCGCTGCGCGGCCCTTTCGCGACGCAAGGCCGCTCCTACAAAAGCCATGCACGTCAGGTGGGTTTAGACAAGCGCGTACAAAAGCCATGCACGTCAGGTGGGCTTGGACAATCGCGCGATAATCCGGTCCAGCGCATTGGCGAATGCCTGTTTCTCGCGCTCGCCATACGGCGCCTGCCCTCCCCCAACCTGCCCTTGCTCGCGCAAATCGGTGAACAGGTTGCGCGTCGCCAGCCGGTCGCCCATGTTGCGCTCGTCAAACTCACGCCCGCGCGGGTCCAGCGCCGCCACGCCTTTCTTGACCAGCCGATCGGCCAACGGCACGTCGCTGCAGATCACCAGTTCACCAGGCTCGGCGTTGTCGACCAAATAATCGTCGGCCGCATCCATACCGCTGGGTACCACGATCAGCCGCACACAGGCAAAGGCCGGCTTGCTTTGCGCCTGGCCTGCCACCATCACCACCTCGAGTTTGCGCTTGAGGGCGAACTTGACGATCAAATCCTTTGCCGCCTTGGGGCAAGCGTCGGCATCGATCCATACACGCATCCGTAAACACCTCTAAATCAGCGAGACTACGCTCATGCAGCCCATCATGCCCGAAGCGGGCTGAAAGCTGGAGTCGGCGGGTTTTACCCACATGCAAGGACGCTGGAAAAATGACGCCAACAAATCGATTTAGCGCTTATCCGACTGGTTCACTCAGGCTAAACTCGCCGCAGCCCTACTGGCCTGCCACGAGCGCGCAATGAACCACCCCCAAGAAATCCGCCCAGACCTGGACGAAGGCATCGACCGCAAAGTTCTGGCGACACTCCGTGCGCGCTTTCTGACGCTCAACCAGGGTCGCCTGCAACGTGCGATGGAGGGGCTGTCGACGCGCCAGCAACAGGTACTGACGCTGTTGCCGCTGCTGTTCCACGTCAACCACCCACTGCTGCCCGGCTATGTCTCGAGCAGTACCCCTGCCGGGGTGGCCGGTTTCGAGCCTGCCGACGACCTGGTCGCCGAAGCGCAACGGCTGGCACGCTCGTTCGCCTACAAGGCTCGCCAGGGGCAGGCAGCGCGCCCGATCCATGGCGTGTTCCTGATGGGCAGCCTGGGCTCGCTGGCCCAGGCCGAACAAAGCGACATGGACTTGTGGGTCTGCCATGCGCCAGGCCTGGGTGATGACCTGCTGAACGAGCTGCGCCGCAAGTGCCAACTGCTGGAAACCTGGGCCGCCAGCCTGGGCGCCGAGGCACACTTCTTCCTCATCGACCCGCAAGGCTTTGCGCAAGGCGAGCGGGACGGCCAGCTTGGCTCCGACGACTGCGGCACTACCCAGCATTACCTGCTGCTCGACGAGTTCTACCGCACCGCCATCTGGCTGGCCGGGCGTACGCCGCTGTGGTGGCTGGTGCCGGCCTACGAAGAGCACAACTACAGTGCCTATACCCAGACCTTGCTCAGCAAGCGCTTCATCCGCAGCCAGGACGTGCTCGACCTCGGCAACCTGGCGCATATCCCCCCCGGCGAGTTCGTGGGTGCAGGGCTGTGGCAACTGTTCAAAGGCATCGACTCGCCCTACAAATCGCTGCTCAAACTACTGCTGACCGAAGCCTACGCCAGCGAGCACCCCGCCGTGCGCTGCCTGAGCCTGGACTACAAGCATGCGGTGTTCGCCAACCAGCTTGACCTCGACGAGCTGGACCCTTACGTGATGGTCTATCGGCGCATCGAGCACTATCTGCGACAACGCGGCGAAACGGCGCGCCTTGAGCTGGTCAGGCGCAGCCTGTACCTGAAGGTCAACAAGAAACTCAGCGGCCAAGTGCGCGCCAACGGTTGGCAACGCCAATTGCTGCAGCGCCTGGCGGACGAATGGGGTTGGGACGAGCGTCAACTGGCCCTGCTCGACAGCCGCAGCCAATGGAAAGTTGGCCAGGTCGCGGTCGAACGCCGCGAGCTGGTGGCTGAGCTGAACCACAGCTACCGCTTCCTCAGCCAGTTCGCCCAGACCCGCAACGCCAGCAGCCGCGCCGACCAGCGTGACCTCAATGTGCTGGGCCGGCGCCTGTACGCCGCCTTCGAGCGCCGTGCCGGCAAGACCGAGGTGATCAACCCAGGGATCGCCCCGGACCTCGCAGAAGGCACCCTCACCCTGGTCCAGGCCCCCAACCGCAAAGAACCGGGCAGCCACCACTGGGAGCTTTACACCGGCAACCTGAGCACGCACGAGGTCACGCATTTCAGCCCGATCAAACGCTGCCGCGAGCTGCTCGAACTGCTGACCTGGGCCCATCGCAATGGCGTCATCGACAGCAGTACACGCTTCGCCGTGCACCCTGGCGCCAGTGACCTGCGCGAGCTCGAGCTGTTCAACCTGCTGGGCAGCTTGCAGCAGACCCTCGACCTGCCGCTGCCGACCGTCAGCGAAGTCCGCCTGCTGCAACCCAGTGTGGCCGACGAAATCCTGTTGCTGATCAACGTCGGCATCGACCCGCTGCGCCAGCACCGCGACCTGAACATCCTGATGACCACAGAGCGCACCGACTCGCTGAGCTACGCCGGCGTGCGCGAGAACCTGGTGCTGACGCTGGACCAGGTCACCCTCAACAGCTGGAACGAAGTGCTGGTACAGCGCTACGACGGCGAGCACGCATTGCTGCGCTGCCTGCGCGACTACCTCAACAGCCTAGGCCAGCGCGGCCACCGCCCCCGGCTACGGGTACGCTGCTTCTGCCACAACCGCGCTCAGGCCATCGAGCAGCGGGTCGAAGAGGTTTTCGCCACGGTGCAACAGTTGCTCGACCAGGGGGCGAACTACCGCTACCTGCTGCAGGTGGCTCAGCACACCCATGTGCTGGAACTGCTGCCCGGCCAGGTAAGCCTGGCGACCCTGGCCACCCATGAGGCGCTGCTGGACTACCTGAGCGAAGAACGCAGCCGCTACAGCCCGCTGCACCTGGACGCCAATGCCCTGCAGGACCACGACCTGGCACTGGTGCTGGAGCAGGGGCGGCCCGCGTGCATTCAAGTGTTCTATCGCCTGCAAGGCGCCTGGGCCGATCTGTATGTGCTGGATGAGCACAACGCGCTGTGGCAACAGCGCCTGCCATTGCAGGATGAAGCCCATCTGCTGCTGCCACTGCAACGCTTCCTGCGTTCGGTGCTGATGCGCCGCGATACCCAACTGCCGCTGGACGCCCTGCGCCCCGCTTCGCTGGATATCCACTATGGGCAGTTACTGCCCTCAGGCCCGGGCAAGGCGCGCAGCATCGAGCCACGGCTGGTGCCTGTCGAGGGCAGCGGCCAGCCGTACTATGAGGTTCAGGCGATTATCCAGGGGGGTGCCGCGGGCGCCGTGACGGTCACCTTGTACTGTGACCAGCAGGAGTTTTCCGAGCTGGACCATGGCGATCAGCTGTACGCCGTGGTCGCCCGGCAGATCATCGGGCAACGCCGCAGCGCCGGTCATTACCGCTGCTACATTACCGACCTGGATTTGTCCGAGCTGCTGGGTGATGAGCTGGGCGCGACCGTGTTGTACCTGCGTTACAAGCGGGAGCTGGAACAGGCGCTGAATGAGGGGCTAGAGCAGCTGCAAGCAGCGGTCGGGGGGTGAACCAGCGGGGCCGTATGGGAGCGGGCTTGCCCGCTGCCACAGGAGACTTGGCGCAGCGGCCCTAAAGGCTCACAGGTCGAAATCACCCGCCGCTTCTGGCTGGTACTCGACTTCCAGCAGCTTCAGCTTGAGGGTCTTGCCGCCCGGCGCCGGCCAGTCGATCTGCTCACCGACCGAAAGGCCCAGCAAAGCACAACCAATTGGCGCCAGGATCGACACCTTGCCTTCCGGCCCAGCATCCTTCGGGTACACCAGGGTCAAGTGGTAGTCCTTGCCGCTGGCCTCTTCACGGCAGTGCACGCGCGAGTTCATGGTCACCACCCCGGCCGGGACGTCCTCGTGACCGACCACCTGCTCGGCGCGGTCAAGCTCGTCCTGCAGGGCGAGCACACCCGGCGTACTTTCGTCGAGGCTGTCGATCAGACGCTCGAGACGTTGTACGTCCAATCGGGTGAGGATGAGGGAAGGCTTGGTGCTCATGATCCAGTCAGACTCCTTTGAACAGGCAATTTTCGTCGGGCAAATAAAGCAAAACCCCGCCCAAGGGCGGGGTTTATGATGACTTTGGCGTCACCGACGCAGAACCTGACACTACCACAGCCGGGCAAATACTCAAGCCCGTGCGCGCATGGCCTCGGCTTCGCGGCAGATCTGCCGGCGCCGCTCGTCGTCTGCAGAGCGCCATTCGCGGATGTGCTCCACAGGGCGCTGGCAGCCGGTGCAGACACGCTGCTCATCCAGGCGGCAGACGCTGATGCACGGCGATTTCACGGCCGTGCTGACATTGCTGTAGAGCGGCTTGGGCGGCCGCGGCTGCTCACTCATCTCAGATCTCGTCGAAGTCCAGCTTTTCGCCGGCCCGCTCCCAGACGATGCGCTCCAGCATCTCGCCGAGCAGCTCTTCGCTCTTCTCGCAGATCCACTTCTTGCTCTCTTCGTCATAGTCGAAGTGGAAGCCACCCGACTTGTCCGCCAGCCACAACTGGCGCAGGGGCTCCTGGCGGCTGAAGATCAACTGGCTGCCGTTGTCGAACTTGATGGTCAGGACACCGGCGGAGTTCTCCATGTCCAGGTCCATGCCGCTCTCGTCGAACAGGTCTTCCAGGGCCTGTTGGGTCGCGTCGACCAGATCATGGAAACGCGCTTCGCTCAAACTCATTGCAGGAACCTCGAAATTGGCTGCGTTACAGGCAAGCCGGGCAAGATACGGGCGCTTGCCGCCGAATGCAAAGATTAGCCATTGCAGGCGGCAAGAATAGCCCGCCCGGCGGACCGGCTCTTGCATAGGCAATCCGCCGGTCGCTCGGTATACTCGGGCGCAATACTGCATATTTCAAAGGATTTCACCCATGAAGCGCCTGATTTCCTCGCTCGCGGCGCTGGTCGCGGTTGCCTGCCTCGTTTCGGCCTGCGGTCAGAAGGGCCCCCTGTACCTGCCGGAAGACGGCAAGGACGGCAAGGGCAGCCAGAAGTCGCATCAGCACAAGCACGCTCCGGCGGTACAGCCGCAAGAAGAGCAGCCTATCCAGCCCGAGCAAACGCCAGAGCAGTAAGGAAATCAGATGAACGCTTTCAATTACCGCGACGGTGAACTGTTCGCGGAAGGTGTAGCCCTGTCGGCCATCGCCGAACGTTTCGGCACCCCGACCTACGTGTACTCGCGCGCCCACATCGAAGCCCAGTACCGCAGCTATACCGACGCGCTGCAAGGCGTCGAACACCTGGTGTGCTTTGCAGTCAAGGCCAACTCCAACCTCGGTGTGCTGAACGTGCTGGCCCGTATGGGCGCAGGCTTCGACATCGTTTCCGGCGGTGAGCTGGAGCGTGTACTGGCCGCTGGCGGCCGTGCTGATCGTGTGGTGTTCTCCGGTGTCGGCAAGACCCGCGAAGACATGCGCCGCGCGCTGGAAGTTGGCGTGCACTGCTTCAACGTCGAATCCACCGACGAGCTTGAGCGCCTGCAAGTGGTGGCCGCCGAGATGGGCAAGGTTGCCCCGGTCTCGCTGCGGGTCAACCCGGACGTCGACGCCGGTACCCACCCGTACATCTCCACCGGCCTCAAAGAAAACAAATTCGGCATCGCCATCGCCGACGCCGAAGCCATCTACGTGCGTGCCGCCCAACTGCCGAACCTGGACGTGGTCGGTGTCGACTGCCACATCGGTTCGCAGCTGACCACCGTCGAGCCGTTCCTCGATGCCCTCGACCGCCTGCTGGACTTGGTCGACCGCCTGGCCGACTGCGGCATCCACCTGCGCCACCTCGACCTGGGTGGCGGCGTTGGCGTGCGCTACCGCGATGAAGAGCCGCCTTTGGTGGCCGACTACATCAAGGCCATCCGCGCGCGCGTCGGCGACCGCGACCTGGCCCTGGTCTTCGAGCCGGGCCGCTACATCGTGGCCAACGCCGGTGTTCTGCTGACCCGCGTCGAGTACCTCAAGCACACCGAACACAAAGACTTCGCCATCATCGATGCGGCGATGAACGACCTGATCCGCCCGGCCCTGTACCAGGCCTGGATGGGCGTCAGCGCGGTCACCCCACGCGAAGGCCAAGGCCGCGCCTACGACCTGGTCGGGCCAATCTGCGAAACCGGCGACTTCATTGCCAAGGAGCGCGAGCTGAACCTGGCCGAAGGCGATCTGCTGGCTGTGCAGTCTGCCGGCGCCTATGGTTTTGTCATGAGCTCGAACTACAACACCCGTGGCCGTTGCGCCGAAATCCTGGTCGACGGTGACCAGGCGTTCGAAGTACGCCGCCGCGAAACCGTCGCCGAACTGTATGCTGGCGAAAGCCTGCTGCCGGAGTGAGCCCATGCTGCTGCGTTTCACCAAGATGCATGGGCTGGGCAATGACTTCATGGTCCTCGACCTGGTCAGCCAGCACGCACATATCCAGCCCAAGCATGCCAAGCAATGGGGCGACCGCCACACCGGCATCGGCTTCGACCAGCTGCTGATCGTCGAGGCACCGAACAATCCAGAAGTGGACTTCCGCTACCGGATCTTCAATGCCGACGGCTCCGAAGTCGAACAGTGCGGCAACGGTGCGCGCTGCTTTGCCCGCTTCGTGCTGGACAAGCGCCTGACCGCGAAAAAGCGCATCCGCGTTGAAACCAAGAGCGGCATCATCGAGCTGGACGTGCAGAACGACGGCCAGGTGAGTGTCGACATGGGCCCGCCGCGCCTGGTGCCGGCCGAAATCCCCTTTGTCGCCGACGAGCAGGCACTGAGTTACCCACTGGAAGTCGACGGCGAGGTTCACGCCATTGCCGCTGTGTCCATGGGCAACCCACATGCCGTGTTGCGCGTCGATGACGTGCATACCGCGCCTGTGCATGCACTGGGCCCGAAGATCGAAAACCATCCGCGCTTCCCGCAGCGGGTCAACGCTGGCTTCATCCAGGTCATCGACCGTCACCGTGCCAACCTGCGGGTCTGGGAACGCGGTGCCGGCGAGACCCAGGCCTGCGGCACCGGCGCTTGCGCCGCGGCCGTAGCGGCTATCAGCCAAGGCTGGATGGACTCACCGGTGACCCTCGACTTGCCGGGTGGCCGCCTGCACATCGAATGGGCCGGCCCCGGCAAGCCCGTGTTGATGACCGGCCCGGCCGTACGCGTCTACGAAGGACAGGTTCGTCTCTAAGCGAGTAACCGCCATGACCGATCAGCCCAAGGTTGTACCCCAGCAGTCCACCGAGCTCGATGCCGAGGCGGTGGTCGCGTACTTGCGCGCCCACCCGACCTTCTTCGCCGAGCACGACGAGCTGCTGGTCGAGCAGCGCATCCCCCACCAGCGTGGCGACAGCGTGTCGCTGGTGGAGCGCCAGCTCAAGCTGCTGCGCGACCGCAACATCGAGATGCGCCATCGCCTGTCGCAACTGATGGACGTGGCGCGAGACAACGACCGGCTGTTCGACAAGACCCGCCGGCTGATCCTCGACCTGCTCGATGCCGGCAGCCTGGAAGAAGTGGTGATGGCGGTCGAAGACAGCCTGCGCCAGGAGTTTCAGGTGCCCTTCGTCAGCCTGATCCTGTTCGGCGATAACGTCGCGCCAGTGGGCCGCTGGGTCAGCAACGCCGAGGCGCACCAAGCCATCGGCGGCCTGCTGGGGGGCGGCAAAACGGTCAGTGGCAACCTGCGCGACCATGAGCTGGCGTTCCTGTTCGGTGAAGATCAGCGCCTCGAAGTCGGCTCCAGCGCCGTTGCCGCCCTCGAATACCAAGGGCTGCACGGTGTGCTGGCGATTGGCAGCCGCGACCCGCAACACTACAAGAGCAGCGTCGGCACCCTGTTCCTCGGCTACATTGCCGAAGTGCTGGGCCGTGTCGTGCCGCGCGTTACCCAGACCCTGCGTCCGGTGCGCTGATGGAACGCCAGCTGGAGGCTTATTGCGCACACCTGCGCAATGAGCGCCAGGTGTCCGAGCACACCCTGCTGGCCTACCGCCGTGACCTCGACAAGGTCATTGCCTACTGCAACGATCAGGGCATCGCCGGCTGGCAAGCACTGCAAATCCAGCAGCTACGCCAGTTGATCGCCCGCCAGCACCACCAAGGCCAATCCTCGCGCAGCCTGGCGCGCCTGCTGTCGGCCGTGCGCGGCTTGTACCGATACCTGAACCGTGAAGGGCTGTGCCAGCACGACCCGGCCAGCGGCCTGTCTGCGCCCAAGGGCGAGCGCCGCCTGCCCAAGACGCTGGATACCGACCGCGCCCTGCAACTGCTCGATGGCGGCGTCGACGACGACTTCATTGCCCGACGTGACCAGGCCATCCTCGAACTGTTCTATTCGTCAGGCCTGCGCCTGTCCGAACTGGCCGGCCTCGACCTCGAATACCTCGACCTAGCCGGCGGGCTGGTGCAGGTGCTGGGCAAGGGTGGCAAGGCGCGCGTACTGCCTGTCGGCCGTAAAGCCCGCGAGGCCCTGCAGGCGTGGTTGCGCCTGCGCGGCATTGGCGGCCCACGCGACAGCGCCGTGTTCATCACACGCCAGGGCAATCGCTTGAGCCCACGGGCCATCCAGATGCGGGTCAAGGTCGCCGGCGAGCGTGAGCTGGGCCAGCACCTGCACCCACACATGCTTCGCCATTCTTTCGCCAGCCATCTGCTGGAATCGTCCCAGGACCTGCGTGCGGTGCAAGAGATGCTCGGCCATGCCGACATCAGCACCACGCAGATCTACACCCACCTGGACTTCCAGCACTTGGCCGCGGTGTACGACAGCGCCCACCCCCGGGCCAAACGCAGCAAAGGCACAGACTCATGAGCATCAAGCTGATCACCTTCGACCTCGATGACACCCTGTGGGACACCGCGCCGGTGATTGCCAGCGCTGAAGTCGTCCTGCGCGACTGGCTCGAAGCCAACGCGCCGATCCTCGGCGGCGTACCGGTCGAACACCTGTTCGCCATTCGCGAGCGCCTGGTGCAGGCCGAGCCCGGCCTCAAGCACCGGATCAGCGCCCTGCGCCGGCGGGTGTTGTTCCATGCTCTGGAAGAAGTCGGCTACAGCGAAAAGCACGCGCAGGCGCTGGCCAACGAAGGCTTCGAAGTGTTCCTGCATGCACGCCACCAGGTGGAAATCTTCCCTGAGGTGCAGCCGGTGCTGGAAATCCTGCGCCACCAGTACACCCTGGGGGTGGTCACCAACGGCAACGCCGATGTCAGCCGCCTGGGCTTGGCGGACTACTTCCGCTTTGCCTTGTGCGCCGAAGACCTGGGCATTGGCAAACCAGATCCGGCACCGTTCCTTGAGGCACTGAAACGTGGCGAGGTCGAGGCCAGCGCGGCGGTGCATGTGGGTGACCACCCCGGCGATGACATCGCCGGCGCCCAGCGGGCCGGGTTGCGGGCCGTGTGGTTCAACCCACAAGGCAAGGCCTGGGCCGGTGAGCGGGCACCCGATGCCGAGATTCAGCGGCTTTCGCAGCTGCCTGAGGTGATGGCGCGCTGGCGATAGGGCTCCTAAACCCAACAGGCACAAAAAAGCCCGCAGCGACGGCGGGCTTTTTGTGGGCGACCACTCAGATAGGGCGGCTGCCGTATTTGTTGTCCGGCTTCTTGGGCGGGTCGGCGACCACGTTGGCCTCCACTTCCTGCACCTTGCCACCGCGCGAAAGGAACTCTTCCATCGCTTTGGCCAGGGCATCGCGCTCCTTCTGCTTGGCTTCCATGCTCGGCATCTCGTCTACCGAGACAGCGGCCTTGGACTTGCCTTTGGCAGTGGGCGCAGGGCTATCGTCTTCGCCAGCGTCTTCCGCAACGTCGTCAGCCGCTGCTTCGAGACCCTCATCAGCCTCATCATCGTCGCCTACTTCGAGGTCGTCGTTTTCCAGATCATCGTCGCTCATGTTCTACCTCATGACTTGCGAAAAGCAGGTTGGTTATAGACCAGTGCAGCCGTAGACCGGCAGCCACCAGTGAAAATTCAACTGGCCGTGGGTTGGCCACTGCCTTGGGCATCCACCTCCTGATGGGAGGGTCGTACCCTGCAGGCCCTGCTCCTGGCAGGACCTGACGAAATCCTTGAGCCACCTGCTGGCCACGCGCTAATGGCAAGCCTAGCAAAGGCTGGGGAAGCGTGCGGACTGCATGTCAAACACCCTTCGGCGCGCATTCTAGCGCGCCCGTGGAAAAAGCAAAGCTCCATAAACGCTCGGCATCTTGTAAGTTTTCTGCCTACGTCGCGAACGTGACGGATAAACCGTTTGCCGTGCGGGAAATGGCAAAAATCAGGCGAAAAAATGCCCGGCGAACCGGGCAAGTTTTTACCGCGTCGCAGTTACAGGTTGTAGCCGCGTTCGTTGTGCTGAGCCAGGTCGAGGCCGACCGACTCTTCTTCTTCGTTGACCCGCAGGCCCATCACCAGGTCCAGTACCTTGAGGATCACGTAGGTGACGATGGCGGTGTAGACCACGGTGAAAATCACGCCTTTAGCCTGGATCCAGACCTGCATGCCGATATCGGTGACCGTGCCGAAGCCGCCCAGGGCCGGTGCGGCGAACACACCGGTAAGGATGGCGCCGACGATACCGCCGATACCGTGTACGCCGAAGGCATCCAGCGAATCGTCATAGCCCAGCTTGCGCTTCAAGCTAGTGGCGCAGAAGTAGCAGATCACACCCGAAGCCAGGCCGATCACCAAGGCGCCCATCGGGCCCACGGTGCCTGCGGCAGGCGTGATTGCGACCAAGCCGGCGACCACACCCGAGGCGATGCCCAGGGCACTCGGCTTGCCGTGGCCAAGCCACTCGGCAAACATCCAGCCCAAGGCCGCAGCGGCGGTGGCGATCTGTGTCACCAGCATGGCCATGCCAGCCGTGCCGTTGGCGGCGGCGGCAGAACCTGCGTTGAAACCGAACCAGCCGATCCACAGCATCGCTGCGCCCATCAGGGTGTAGCCCAGGTTGTGCGGGGCCATCGGCGTGGTCGGGTAGCCTTTGCGCTTGCCCAACACCAGGCAGCACACCAGGCCAGCGATACCTGCGTTGATATGCACCACGGTGCCGCCCGCGAAGTCCAGCACGCCCCAGTCCCACATCAGCGCGCCATCACCGCTCCACACCATGTGCGCGATCGGCGCATACACCAAGGTGAACCAGATGCCCATGAACACCAGCATCGCGGAAAACTTCATGCGTTCGGCGAAGGCACCGACGATCAGCGCCGGGGTGATGATGGCGAAGGTCATCTGGAAGGTGATGAATACCGCCTCAGGGAACAACGCGGTGGCCGAAGTCAGGCTGTCGGGCGTGACGCCGCTGAGAAACGCCTTGGAGAAGCCACCGACGAAGGAATTGAAGTTGAGCACGCCCTTTTCCATACCGCTGGTATCGAAGGCCATGCTGTAGCCGTAGACGACCCAGAGAATGCTCATAAGACCGGTGATCGCGAAGCACTGCATCATCACCGAAAGCACGTTCTTGGAACGCACCATGCCGCCATAGAACAGGGCCAGGCCCGGGATGGTCATGAACAGCACCAGCGCCGTAGCGGTCAACATCCAGGCGGTGTCGCCGGAGTTCAGCGCTGGGGCAGCTTCCTCTGCCAGGGCGAGCCCGGGCATTACGAGGGACAATAGGGCTCCTAGCCCTGCGATCTTACGCAGAGTCATGTTGTTTTCTCCTGGGGCGTTGGGTTTGGTGAGGCTTTTTTTGTTACTTAGATCGCGTCGGTATCGGTTTCGCCGGTACGGATGCGGATCGCCTGCTCCAGATTCACCACGAAGATCTTGCCGTCACCGATCTTGCCGGTGTTGGCTGCCTTGGTGATGGCTTCGATTACCCGATCAAGGTCCTTGTCGTCGATGGCGACGTCGATCTTCACCTTGGGCAGGAAGTCGACCACGTATTCAGCACCGCGATACAACTCGGTGTGGCCCTTCTGCCGACCGAAGCCTTTGACTTCAGTGACGGTGATGCCCTGCACGCCGATTTCCGACAGTGACTCGCGCACGTCGTCCAGCTTGAACGGCTTGATGATGGCTGTGACTAGCTTCATGAAACTCTCTCCCGATTTGGTGGACTTGCCCCAGGAAAACAAACCCGTCTCAAGTCTAAGCGCAGCGGTTGGCTTTGTAACGCGTCGTCGGCATCCGGCTCCGCGTGCGCACTGCCTGGTCACAAGGAACTGCATCAGTGCATGGCTCGTACAGGTCATTGCAGAAACCTTGCCAGTTCCACTAAAACGCCAGAAAACAGCGAGTTGCACGAAATAGTCGGGATTGGCCAGTCGCCAGCATCGAAAAGATGCACGATTTCGGTGCGCCCCGCCTTGGCCCACTGCGCGAAAAATGTGCAGTGCACACTGCTTGCTCACTGGTCAAACCGCGTTTTGCTGCGTGTTACACTGCGGGCCATTTTTCAGTTTCAGTGGACAGCCGAACATGCTCGCGCCCAAAGCCCTTCTCGACGCCCTGAGCGACCAGGCCTCGCGCCTGTTCAGCAGCGATACCGCCCAGCCTCGCGCTGAACTGGAAAGCCAGTTCAAGGTGCTGATGCAGGGTGCCTTCAGCAAGCTGGACCTGGTCAGCCGCGACGAATTCGACAGCCAGATGGTCGTGCTGGCCCGTACCCGCGCCCGCTTGGAGGCCCTGGAGAAGCAGGTCGCCGAGCTGGAAGCGCGGATGGCGCCGACCAGCGAATAAGGTTCAGGCGGAGGCCTGCAATCGATCCTCGCGCCGATTATCTGGTTTCGGCGGTAACTCGCTGGCGTGCAGCGTGCCGCGGAACAGCGTCGCGCCGCACAGAGTGAACAGCGTCTTCACCCGGTTGTGCGAGTTGAGTATCTCGGCCTGGATATGCTCGATGTCGTTATCAGCCGGCTGCAATGCGACCGCACGGTTGATCCACTCGATGGCGGCGAAGCGGCTTTGCTTGCGCGTACCCTGCCCTTGCATCCAGGCCAGCCCTAGTTCGGCACTGGCGCGAGCGGCAATACTGGCGTCCGGGTGTTCGACCAGCGCCTGCAAGTAGTCGACGGCTTCGGCCTGTTCCTGCGGTTCGCCAAACTGACGCAGCAGAATACCCAGCTGCAGACGCGCACTGGCAGCGATCTGCAGGTCACCCAACGCATCGTGCAGCAACCGCCTGACGGCAAGCATTGCACTGCGCTCATTCAGGGCTTCTGCGCTTTGCATGCGACGGCAGGCCAAGGTGTATTTGGCCTGCTTGCAACCGGTCTCTACCGCGCGCAGCAACCAATAGTCGGCAGCGCTCGCGTCCAGGTACTGCGCGGGGGTGTTAGGCAGCGCGCCTCGGTGCAGGTCATGAAGGCTAAGGGCAGCCTCTGGCAGGCTGAGCTCAGCACAGCGCTCATAAAGGTAGAACGCCGCCTCGTGCTGGTTGGCAGCCCAAAGCAGGCGTGGCACCTCAAGCACGTCCAAACCCTGCCCTTGGCGGCCACATTGGCGCTTTACCGCAGCCAATGACCAAACACGTGCCTGCTCGTTCGAACACTGAAAACCCCACAGCCCAAACGCGTGCCCAACCGACCGCAGCGCACAGGCGGCGGGGTGCGAGCGGCTCGCACAGAGCTGCTCGATAGCAATGCGAAAGGCCTGCTGCTCATCCTTCACGGCGTGGAACAGCATGATGCAGACAAAACTACGGAAGGGCTGGCCGATGCCCGGGACGAACCCAAGGTCAGGATAAAGATTAACACTGGCGGTAAAATCGCGCAGGGCGCCAGCGTAATCCTGCTGAGCACAACCACGCAAAGCACCACGCCAGGCCAGCAAGGTGGCGCGCTCCCTGGGCCTCAATGCTCGCAGCGACCAGGCCTTGAAGACCTGCAGCCACACAGCGATCGACTGCGACTGCCCGGCATGCGGCAGTTCGAGCTGGTCCTCGATAGCCAGCCAGCGCAGTGCATTGCGTTGTTCCTCGCACCAACGCTCACACCGCGGCCCACTGGCCAGGGCGTCGATCGCGGCATAACTGCCTCCCCAGCAGGGCAACAGGTAGGTTGCATAAGCCTGAATCGCTTCGAAACAGCCGGGGAATGCGCCAAGTGCTTGATGCAGCCAATCGTGCTGGGCGTTTTCTCGCCCCTGCTCGGCCCGTTTGCCCAGGCACGCCGGTAAGGCCTGTGGCAGTTCGGCCAGGGGTAGCAGGCCGTATTTCACCAGCAGCGGCGCTGCAGCCTCTTGCACCTCCACGTCGGCCTGAGTACAGGGGCTGAAGCGCACCGGCTGGCCGTGGAACAGGCCCAGCAACCAGCCTGGCTCAGCGAAATGCGCGCTGATTTTAAGCATGCCGATCGCCGCTGCCACGGGCTGGTTTGAGCGCCCCATGGCACGCAGCAGGTGCGCCGCGCCGATCTCGCAAACCTGCTCAGCCGCCAGCCGGCGCTCGGCACTGATGGGCTCGGTGTTGGCAGACTCGCGGATATGGCAGGCCCGGCTGAAACAATGAAAGCCCATCACCACCTGAGGGTGATAGGCCTTGGGGCAGGCATCGATCCAGGCCTTGAGGATCTGCGTCAGGGCCTTGTCACCCTGGCTGTCCCAATCGACCAGCATGTACCCTTCGACGGCCTCCAGGTAGGCCGGAAACTCGCCGGGCGGCGACTGCCGCCAGCGCACTTCGAGGATGTCGAAGAAGCGGTTGAGTTCAACGAATGCACTGGCCTGCACCAGTTCACGGATTGCCTGGCGAGTGCGAGTGAGCGTTTGCACGGGGCAATACCTCAAGTCCATTTGTAGGAAGTTGTGTTGCCATCCCATGGCAATCACAGTAGCCCTTCAACACTAAGCCATACCCTGGATCTGCGCAAAAATAATTGGATCCATTTGTGTCGGATTCTAAGAAAACCCAGGGGAAATACCTGACCTGAAAAACCAGGACGCACACTTATTGCGCTGATCGTGGCTGTCGCCGCTAAGCTTGCCCAAGCCGCAGGAAGCGGCCCCATTCCGCGACAATGGAGCGTCCATGTCACTAGCTCTCGTCCACAGCCGCGCCCAGGTCGGCGTGCAGGCACCGGCGGTCAGCGTCGAAACCCACCTGGCCAATGGGCTTCCCCACCTGACCCTGGTCGGCCTGCCCGAAACCACGGTCAAGGAAAGCAAAGACCGGGTCCGCAGTGCCATCGTCAATTCCAGCCTGGATTACCCAGCCAGGCGCATCACGCAAAACCTGGCGCCTGCCGACCTGCCTAAGGATGGCGGGCGTTATGACCTGGCCATTGCTTTGGGCATCCTCGCCGCGAGTGGGCAGGTGCCAGTGGCCACCCTCTGCGACATCGAATGCCTTGGCGAACTGGCGCTGTCCGGCCAGTTGCGCCCCGTGCAGGGCGTGCTACCGGCGGCGCTGGCGGCACGGGAAGCAGGCCGGGCGCTGGTAGTCCCGCGGGAGAACGCCGAGGAAGCAAGCCTGGCAGGCGGTCTGGTGGTGTATGCCGTCGGGCATCTGCTGGAGCTGGTCGCCCACCTGAACGGCCAAGTGCCCTTGCCGCCGTATGCCGCCAATGGCCTGGTCTTGAACAGCCGACCCTACCCCGACCTCAGCGAGGTACAGGGCCAAATCGCGGCCAAGCGCGCCTTGCTGCTGGCGGCCGCCGGGGCCCATAACCTGCTGTTTACCGGCCCGCCTGGCACCGGCAAGACCTTGCTTGCCAGCCGCCTTCCAGGGCTGTTGCCGCCACTGGACGAGCGCGAAGCGCTGGAGGTGGCAGCCATTCAGTCAGTCAGCGGCCATGCGCCGTTGAACAGCTGGCCGCAACGCCCGTTCCGCCACCCACACCACTCAGCCTCGGGCCCTGCGCTGGTGGGCGGTAGCAGTCGGCCGCAACCCGGCGAGATCACCTTGGCTCACCATGGTGTGCTGTTTCTCGATGAACTGCCCGAATTTGAGCGGCGTGTGCTGGAGGTATTGCGCGAGCCGCTCGAGTCCGGCGAGATCGTGATTGCAAGGGCCCGGGACAAGGTACGTTTCCCTGCACGGTTCCAGTTGGTGGCCGCGATGAACCCCTGCCCTTGTGGCTATCTGGGCGACCCTACCGGCCGCTGCCGCTGCAGCACCGAGCAGATCCAGCGCTATCGCAACAAACTGTCGGGCCCACTGCTGGACCGCATCGACCTGCACCTGACCGTGGCACGTGAAACAACCACCCTCAACAACCAACCCAGCGGCGAGACCAGCGCCGCGGTCGCCGAACGGGTGGCCGAAGCACGTGAGCTGCAGCAACGCCGGCAAGGGTGCGCAAATGCCTTCCTCGACCTCAACGGCTTGCGCCGCCATTGCCCGCTGGACGCGGCGGACCAAGCCTGGCTAGAGACAGCCTGTGAGCGGTTGACCCTGTCGTTGCGCGCGGCCCATCGGCTGCTGAAAGTGGCACGCACGCTGGCGGATCTGGAAGGTGTGGCGTCGATTACCAGGGCACACCTGGCCGAGGCGCTGCAGTATCGGCCTGGCAGTTGATTGGGCGAAGCCCTTTTTGCAGCCGCACTGCCGCCCCTATCCGGCGATGTTCTTTTGCTGAAGCCCAGCAATCGAGAACGCTCCCGGCCCGGTCAACGCCAGCCCGCCATACAGCACCACCAATAGCCAGGCGAATTGGCCCTGCTCCAGCGTCCAGTCAGGGTGCACCACCACCAGGGCCACCAGCAACACCGCCAGCACTGGCAAGCAAGCCAGCCGCGCCGCGACACCCAAAATCAGCAACACCGGGCAGAACACCTCGGCAAACACGGCCAAGCCCAACGTCAACGGCGCACCCAGGCCAAAAGGGTCCTCGATGCGCTGCAGTTCACCGTTCCAATCCAATAGCTTGGGTAACCCATGGATCAGCAACAACAGCAAGGCAGCCGCAACGCGCATGAACAGCAAACCGGCTGCGGTGAAGATGGGGGATGAAGCGTCATGCAAGACATTCGGGCGCGGCATCTGGGTGTGTCTCAAGGATAGGTCGACTGCGAACCTTCGCCGATCCATGCCAGGATTGATTGCGCAGATGTGCTTTCTCTAATCCGCTCTTGCGCCAGCCAACGCCGCCGCTACCGCCGCCAGCAACGCCTCTTCAGAAAACGGCTTGCCCAGGCACGCCACCGCCCCATGGCGCTGCGCAGCCTTCAGCGCCATGTCATCCCAATGCGCCGACATGCAGACGACCGGCAGCCGCCAGCCCCTGCGCGCCAGTTCACGCAGCACGTCTAGCCCGGAAAGCCCAGGCATCTTCAAGTCCAGCAACGCACACCCGGCCTCACGCGCCAGCGTCGAGGCCAAAAACTCTTCGCCCGAGCCGAACAGCAACGCGCCGAAGCCTGTCGCTCGCAGCAGGTTGGCCAGGCTTTTGCGCACAGACGCATCATCGTCGACGATGCACACCCACGCCCTGTCGCGTTCAACCTCGGGCTTCATGCGGCGCCCTGGCCCTCGGCACGGGCCTCGAGCACGTTGTGCATGGCGACCAGTTCGACCAGCGAGCGGGACTGCATCTTGTTCATGATGTTCTTCTTGTGCACCTTGGTCGTCACCTCGCTGGTGCCAATCGCTTTGGCAATCTGTTTATGCGACAACCCACCGACCACCAGCGCGAACACCTGCCGCTCACGTTGGGTCAGCCGCGCGTACTTTTCCCTGACTTGCCGTGTATGCCGCCACGCGCGCCCAGCCGTCAGCGCACGGGCACGCAGAGCTGTCAGCAGGGTCAGCAATTGCGCCTCATCAAAGGGCTTGGTCAGGAACTCCACAGCACCCGCACGCATCGCCTGAACGGTCATGGGAATAGTGCCGTGGCCGGTCATGAACACGATCGGCCAGGGCAGGTCGAGCTGGCGCACCATCGCCTGCAGCTCCAAACCGCTGGCCTCAGGCAGGTTCATGTCCAGCAACAGGCAGGCATAGGGCGTGTCGGCATGCGCTTCAAGCAGCGCCTCAGCCGAGGCGTACAGGCGATGCACAATGTCGTGCGAGCGAAAGAGTCGCCCCAAGGCTTTGAGCACCGATGGGTCGTCATCCACCACCAGCACGGGCACCGCTGCGCAATCAGCCGCGGGCTCAGCCGTATCGAGGTCGAAGGCTAGCGAAGCGTTGCTCGTGGGTCTCGCCGGCAGGTCGAGGGCCACTTCAGCCGCCAGCCGATAGCCGCGGCGTGGCACGGTCTGGATCAGGCCGCGGTCGCCAAAGGCCTTGCGCAACAACGAGATCTGCACCTGCAGGTTGTTGTCTTCGACCACCGTGCCGGCCCACACCTGGCTGAACAGCTCGTCCTTGCCAACCACGCGGCCTTTGGCGCGGATCAGCGTTGCCAGCACCTCGAAAGCGCGCCCGCCCAGCACGATCGGCTTGCCGTCGAGAAACGCTTCTCGTCGCTCCAGCGACACCTGGGCATTGCCAAATCGGATCATGGTCTTCTCGAGTCTCACGGGTCCGGGCGGTTGCGCAGCCCCGTGCAATCTAGGCCAGCGCCCGCATTCATACAATTATCCCGAGGGATAGGTTGGCCTTGGGACTATACAAGCGCCCGCCACGGCCAAGGGGACGATAACGGTCAAGATGGTTCCCGTTCCTGCCAAGCCGTCTGGCCCGCGCATGCGCGGGGGGATCGCTGCGTATACTCGCGCCCTTGGATGTGGTTAGCAGGGGGTGCTTGATGCTCGATGAACGCCTCGCTTACAGGCCCATCGATTATGACCAGTCGATCGACGAGGGCTGGTTGAATCGGTGCGACATCACTCGTCTGGGGCAGGAAGGCGAGCTGACCTACTTCCGCCTGTGCGACCCCGGCACGGGGCAGGCCTGGATCGCGGTGCGCGCCCCGATCGAGTCCCCTGCTGCCTGCCAGCGCCTGGAGCACGATTATCGCCTGCGCCTCGACCCGAAGTGGGCCGTGATGCCCTCGGCCTACGTGCGTTCGGCTGAAGGGCCGCTGCTGGTGTATCCGGGCGGCCGCTCGGTCGCCGACCTCATCGCCCAAGGCCCGGCAGCGCTTCCCGGCTTCCTCGACATCGCCGTCAACGCCGCATCAGCATTGGCGCTGGCACACGATGCCAACGTACTGCACGGCGCCTTGCAACCCGCGCATATCTGCGTGCAGCACGCGCAGCGGGTGAGGCTTGGCGGGTTTCGCGCGGATGCGCACTCGCTCATCAGCGAGCAAGGCGCACCCATTGGCAACTGGTCCTACCTGGCGCCGGAACAGATATGCCCCCTCGGCTCCAGCAGCGACCAACGCAGCGATATCTATGCGCTGGGCGCCATCCTGTACCAGCTTTTGCTGGGCGAGTTGCCGCTCGCCGGGCGCGACACACTGCACTGGCGCCAGCTGCATGCCGGCGTGCAGCCACGGGCGGCCATCGAGGTCGACAACCGCGTGCCGCAGCCACTCAGCCGCATCCTCGCCAAGGCCCTGGCCAAAGAGCCCGATGCCCGCTACCAGACCGCTCGTGCGCTGGCGGTGGACTTTGCTCACTGCCAGCGGCAGTGGCTGGCAGCCCAGGCCATCGAAGATTTCGAGCCTGGCAGCGCTGACCCCCTTTCGCCCAACCACGAACGCCTCTATGGCCGTACAGCCGAGCAGAAGGTGATCACCCTGCTGCTCAAGGCATTGCGCCGCGACAGCGCGCCCCAGGCGCTATTCATCAAGGGCGCTACCGGCATGGGCAAGTCCAGCCTGGTACAAGCAACACTCAAGGGCGGCGCCGAGGGCTATTGGGCCAGCGGCAAGTGCAACAGCCTGGAACGGGCGGTGCCCTATGGCCCCTGGATCGAGATTCTCGGTTCGCTGACCACCCAGTTGCTGGCCAAGAACCGCGATGACCTTGACGCGTTACGCCGTGAAATTCTGCGGCGCATCAAAGGGCGCGGCCGTTTGCTGGGCAAGCTGGCCCCGGACTTGAAGCTGGTGATCGGCCCCATGGCCGAGTTCCCGGAAAAGCCCACACGGCTCGCCTTGCAGAAAGAGCTGCGAGCGATCGTCGAATTCCTGCAGGTGTTCAGCCGCCCCGGGCGACCATTGGCGCTGTTTCTCGATGACATGCAGTGGGCTGACGACGCCACGCTGCACCTGCTTGATGAACTGCTGGAGCAAGCGCCCAGCAACCTGCTGTTGATCTTCGCCCGGCGCAGCGATGCACCACCCGGCAGCAAGCCCTTGGTTACCCCGGCGTCCATCCGCAGCACCACCCTAGACCTACGCCCCCTCACCGTCGGCGCCGTGATGGAGATGATCAGCGAGCGCTACCACGCCGCGCCTGACGCTGCCTTGCAGCTCGCAGAGCTGGTGCACGCGAAGACCGCTGGCAACCCGTTCTTCATCCACCAGATCCTCGGGGCGATGGTCGAGGACCAGTTGTTCACCTTCGACACCCAAACCATGCGCTGGTTGTGGTCGCTGCCAGCAGTAGCGCAACACCGCTATGCCGACAACGTCGCCGACCTGATGGTCCATCGCCTGACACGCCTGCCTGAAGCCCAGCGCACTGTGCTGCGCTTTGCCAGCGCCGCGGGTGGCCGATGCGACGAACGCCTGCTGCGCAGCATGCTGCCACTGCCCGCCGAGCAACTGGCCGAACAGCTCAAGGCTTTGATTGGCGCGGGCTTCCTGCTACCTGGGCACAAGGCGCTGGTGTTCTCGCACGATCGCGTACTGGACGCCGCCTACGCACTCACCCCATCGCGCGAGCGGCCGGCGCTGCACGCGCATATTGCCCAAACCATGCGGGCGGCCTGGCAAACGGCTCAACACGACGCGGTGTTCGAAATCGCCAACCAGGTGCAGTTGGCCAGCCCGCATGCATTTGCTGCCAGCGACTGCGAAGGGTTTCTGGTGCTGCTGCAGGAGGCCGCGTTGCGGGCGCGCGACAATGCCGCCTATGAGCAGGCCGCCGGCTACCTGCAAGCAGCCGACGAACTGCTGCGCCTCGGCACCACGCCCGGCAGCCAGGCAAACCATGCCTTTACCATCGCCTGCCTGGCCGCAGAGTGCGACATGCAACTGTCACGCATGCCACAGGCCGAAGTTCGCATCCTCGAATGCCACCAGCGTGCGCTATCGGCGCTCGACAAGGCCCGGGTATGCAAGCTTGAAGCACGCCTGCATACCTTGCGTTCGGACTACCCAGCCGCCATCGCCTGCGCCATCGGCGGCCTTGAGCTGTTGGGCATCACGCTTGCCCAGGGCATCCACCCCGAGCAAGTCGAGGCAGCCTATGGCCGTGTCCACGCCCTGATCGAGAACAAAGGCCGCCATTGCCTGGAATCGTTGCCCAGGGCCGATTCGGAAGACGCGGCGGTGGCAATCGCGCTGCTGGCGACCCTTTCATCATCGTTCTTCGTCAAGGACGACCTCTGCTTCCTGCACCTGGCCAAGATCATGGAGCTGTCATTGCTCCACGGCGTCGCCCCCGGCAGTACTTATGGCCTGGCCTGGTTCGGCGTGATGGCGGCCGAGCGCTTTGCCGCCTACCACGACGGCCATGCTTACTGCCTGGCGGCGCTCAAGCTGATCGAGCGGCACAGTTTCGAGGCCGACTTGACCAGCGCCCTGCTCGCCCTCGACCAGGTCAGCGCCTGGACGGCGCCGATGGAGTTTGCCCGGCGCACGGCACTGGAAGCGGTCGAATCGCCGCGCCTGAGCGGCGACCTGGCGATGGCCTGCTATGCCCGCAATCACCTGGTTTCCGACTCACTGTTCATGGGCCAACCCTTGCAGGAAGTCAGCGGCGAAGTGGAGCAAGGGTTGGTCACCGTTCGCGGCTACGGCTACAGCGATGTCGAACACATCCTCTTGGCCCAGCAGGCATTCGTCGCTGTCATGACCGGCAGCAGCGGCAGGGTCGGCCTTGCGTCGCGCTCGGGGTGCCAAGCGCCTGCCGAAGCCCGCGTGCACAGCATAAAATCCTGCACCACGTTGTTCTTCAAGCACCTTTACGCCGGCATGTCGGCCTTTTACCTGGGCGATATCAAACAGGCCGTACGCCAACTCGCCAGCGCCGGCAGCCATGCCTGGGCCGCCCCTGCACACATCAACCTGGCCGACTACCACCTGTTCCGCGGCCTGACCCTGGGCAGCCCGGAAGCCCCGGGCAGCGCGATGGGCAAATTGGCTGCGCTGCACGAATTGCGCGAGCGCTTTGCTGCGTGGGCGAGCTTCAACCCGGTCACCTTCCGCAACAAGCTTCTGCTGATCGAGGGCGTGATCGCCAAGCTCAGCGGCGATGGCCTGGCTGCCATCCGCTGCTTCGACCAGGCCCAGATCGCCGCCACGGCCGCCGGTTTCATCCATGAGCAGGCCCTGGCCCACGAGCAACTGGCTGAAGTGTGCATCCCCAGTGGCTTGATCTCTGGCGCCAACCTGCACCTGCGCATTGCCCGTGACTGCTTCCACATCTGGGGTGCCACGGGCAAGGTGCGCCAGCTCGAAACCCTGCACCCGTTCCTGCGCACCCAGCCCGTACAGGAAACCTACCGCTCTGCCAGCCAGGCCAGGCTCGACCTGGAAGTCGGCCTGGAAGCCGCGCGCGCGCTGTCCGAAGAGGTATTGCTAGAGGGCCTGATCGAAACCTTGATGGGCCACCTGACCCAGCATTCCGGCGCCGACCACGGTGCCCTGCTGATCGTCAGCGGCGCCGAGTTCCAGATGGCCGCGCTGGCCTACATCGACGATGCCGGTCTGCACGTGCGCATGGACAACTGCCAGAAATTCCTGACCCAGGCGCCGCTGTCGATCATCAATGCCACCCTGCGCACCAAGAAACCCATGGTGCTGAACGACGCCCTCAGCGACTGCCCAGAAGCGTTTCGCCAGGAGCTGCACGCACGCAACGCCCGCTCGGTGCTGTGCCTGCCGCTGCTGCTGCAGGGTGTGCTGATCGGCCTGGTCTACCTGGAAAACCGCCTGGTGCCGAACCTGTTCGGCAGCCAGCGCCTGGCCATGCTGGAGATTCTCGCTTCGCAGGCTGCGGTATCGCTGCAAACGGCCAAGTTCTATACGCGCCTGGCCGAGGACAACCAGAGCCGCGCGCAGATGGAGGCCGAGCTGCGCCGCTCACGTGCAGAGCTTGCCCGCAGCGCGCACCTGCAGGTGATGAACGAGTTGTCCGCCTCCATCGCCCACGAGATCAGCCAGCCCCTGCTCGGCATCGCCGCCAATGCGGCCGCCAGCCTGCGCTGGCTCAAGCGCGGCCAGCCCGACCTGGAAGAAGCCATCGCCGGCCTGGAAGATATCCGCAACGACAGTGAACGGGCAGCCAACATCGTCCGCGCACTGCGGTCGCTGGCCAAACAGTCGCCGATGCAACTCAAGCCGGTGAAGCTCGATGCGCTGATTCTGGAAGTGGTGCGCCTGACATCCTCGGATGCCTTGAAAGGCGGCGTGAAGGTGCAAACCCGGCTGCAGGCCGCGACGAGCCTCATGGCCGACCCGGTACAGCTGCAGCAACTGATCTACAACCTGATCACCAATGCCCTGGAAGCGCTGGCGGGGTTCCGCGACGATGGCCTGTTGCGCATCACGTCTGCCGTGGTCGAGGCGGGGGTGGAGATTTGCGTGGACGACAATGGGCCAGGGATTGCGCCAGAGGAGCTGGAGCGGGTGTTTGGTGCGTTCTACACCACCAAGAGTGGCGGGCTGGGGATGGGGCTGGCGATCTGCAGCTCGGTGATTCAGGCCCATGGTGGGCAGTTGCAGGCTCAGGTTTCGGAGCTGGGCGGGTGCCGGATCAGGTTGACGGTGCCGGTTCGGGCGGATGATTGACCTGTTTTAGCCTGCGCCGGCCTCTTCGCGGGCAAGCCCGCTCCCACAGGGCCGTGTGCTTGCCCTGCAGCCCCGATTCATGATTGAAAAACTTTGGGAAACATCCCACGTAGATAGCGGACGGTATCACCGCGCAAAATAAGATCCTTGAGAACAGACTGACTCTGGACTACCAACCGGAAGCTGAAACCCATGCCTATGTATGATCCACCCCATCCCGGTGAGTCTCTGCGCGAAGACGTTTTGCCTGCTATAGGCATGAGTGTCTCGGGGCTTGCACGCCATCTCGGCTATTCGCGGGGGCAACTGTCCACCGTACTCAATGGGCGTGCCGCCCTATCTGCGGACCTGGCTTATCGTCTTGAACTGGCGGGCCTCGGCGATGCGCGGCAGTACCTTGCCGAACAGGCGGCTTATGATCTCTGGCAAGCCGCGAACCGTGAGCACCCCCAGATTACGCGGCTGGTGTTTGCCTGAAACTCAATCCGCATCCGAATCAAACAACCGCTCCAACTCCACCCGCGCTTCCTTCGCCGTCTGCATCACCTTGGCCCGGTCATCGCGCACCTGCCCCTGCGCCTCCAGCACTTCTTCGTCATGCTGGGTGAACCGCGCAATACGGTCCGCCGCTTGTTCGTCACTCAACCCCAACCCCACCAGCGCACGGCGGGTGAGCTCCAGGCTTGAGTAGAACGTCTCGCGAATGGGCTCGGCACCCACGTCCACCAGCTTGTGCACATGCTGGCGGTTACGTGCCCGGGCCAGCACTTTCAGGTGCGGGTACAGGCGCTTGACCCGCTCCGCCGTGCGGGTGGTGACTTCCGGATCGTCGGTAGTGATCACGAAGTACTCCGCCTCGCCCACCTTGGCCGCATGCAGCACTTCGGGGCGCAGGGGGTCGCCGTAGAACACTGGGGCCTGCTCGAACATGCGGGTCATCTCGATGGCGTCCACCGAGGTTTCCAGGGCGATGAAGGGGATCTTCTGAGCACGGAGGATGCGCGAGACGATCTGCCCCATGCGGCCCATGCCAACGATCACCACGCGCGGTGCATCGGTCTGGATCTGCTTGTACTGTTCGGGCACTTCACGCTGCGGTTGCGGGCGCTTGAGGGCACGGGCGCAGCCGAGCATCAACAGGGGCGTGATGGCCATCGACAAGGTGATGGTCATCATCAGCAGGTCGTAGGTCTGGGTGTCGAACAAGCCTTGGTCCTTGCCCAGCTTGAATACCACGAAGGCGAACTCGCCACCCGCCGCCAGCACCATGCCCAGGCGCAGGGCGCTGGCGCTGTTGAGGCCGCCGGCCAGCCGGCCGACCACTATCAGCAAGGTCAGCTTGACCGCGATCAGCAGCAGGGTCAGGCCCAGCAGCACCAGCGGCATTTCCAGCAGCAGGCTGAGGTTGGCGCCCATGCCGACACTGATGAAGAACAGCCCCAGCAGCAGCCCTTTGAACGGTTCGATCTGCGATTCCAGCTCGTGCCGGTACTCCGAGTCGGCCAGCAACAGGCCGGCCAGGAATGCACCCAAGGCCATGGAAATACCGGCCTCTTCCATCAGCCAGGCGGTGCCGATCACCACCAGCAGTGCGGTGGCGGTTGAAACCTCTGGCAGGCCGGTGCGCGCGACGATGCGGAACACCGGGCGCAGTAAGTAGCGGCCGCCCACGATGACCACGGCGATGCTGGCGAACACCTTCAGTGCATGTTCAAGGCTGTCACCGTGGCCGGTATCCGGGCCACTGGCGGCCAGCAGCGGGACCAGGGCAATCAGCGGAATGGCAGCGATGTCTTGGAACAGCAGGATGGCAAACGCCAGGCGACCGTGCGGCGCGTTGAGTTGTTTGCTTTCGGCCAGGCTCTGCAGGCCCAGGGCGGTGGATGACAGCGCCAGGCCCAGGCCCAGCACCAAGGCGGCAGCCAGCGACTGGGCGAAGCCGAACAGGGCGATGGCGCCAATCACCGCGCCGGTCAGCAGTACCTGCGCAGCGCCCACGCCGAATACCGACTTGCGCATCAGCCACAAACGCTTGGGCGACAGCTCCAGGCCGATGATGAACAACAGCAGCACCACGCCGAGTTCCGAGATGTGCGCGACGCTTTCGGTATCGCGGATCAGCCCCAGTGCCTGCGGGCCGATGGCCACGCCGGCCAGCAGGTAGCCGATCACGGCGCCCAGCTGCAGGCGCTTGGCCAGGGGAACAGCAAGGACCGCGGCGAGCAGGAAGATCACCGCGGTTTGCAGAAGGCTGCCTTCGTGTGGCATTGGCTCGTACTCCATGAGCTGCCGGGGCAGCGTTGAACATTGGGCCGGCAATTCTGGGCATTGTGCGGGTTTCAGACAATCCGGCTTGCAGGAGAAACATTGTCCCGCTTAACAAGACAATCAGCTGATCACACGCACATCGGCTCAGCTCTCGCCAAACTGCGCCCGGTACTGTGCCGGCGTCATGCCGATGCGCTCGCAGAACACCTTGCGCATATGCCGATCACTGCCAAACCCACAGCGTGCCGCCACCACCTTCAACGGCAGGTCGCTGCCTTCGAGCAGTTTGCGCGCCTGGTCGATGCGCGCATTTTGCAAGTACTGCAACGGCGTGATGCCGACCTCACGCTGGAATGTACGGGCAAAGTTGCGGCTGCTCATGGCCACCAAGTCGGCCATTTTCTGCACGGTAAAGGCCTGGTCGATATGGTCGACGATATAGGCCTGCACCCGCGCGGTTGGCGAATCATCACGCGGCACGGCCGCCAGCAACGGCCCATACGGGGTTTGCCCGCCCTGACGATGGCGAGCGACCAGCAGCACCTTGGCCACTTCCAGGGCCAGGGCCTTGCCGTGGTCTTCGGCGACCACGGCCAGCGCCAGGTCGATACCGGCGGTGATGCCGCCCGAGGTGATCAGGCAGCGGTCGATCACGTAGATCTGTTCGGTCTCGACGTTCGCCTCAGGGAAGGCCCGCGCCAGCCGTTCGACATAGTTCCAGTGGGTGGTGCAGCGATAGCCGCCGAGCAGGCCGGCCCGGCCCAGCAAGAACACGCCGGTGCAGATGGCGCCAAATCGCTTGGCCCCGCGCACGGCCTGTGGCAGCCAGTGCTCAAGGCCCGGCAGCGCGACGTCATAGGCCCCTGGGCCGCCGGGTACCAGCAACAGGTCGACGGCTTCGGGCAGCTCTTCCAGGCGCAGGTCGGCCATCACCCTCAGCCCGCATGAGCCGCGCACCATACCCTGGCCTTCGGCCAAGGTGATCAGCCGGTACTGCCGCTCAGCGGGCAAAAACCGGTTGGCGATGGCAAAGGCGTCCATGGGGCCGGTGACATCCAGCAACAGCACATCATTGAACAGCACCATCGCCACGGTGCGGTGGGCGGGATTTTCCTGCATGCCTCTTACGCCTTGAATGCGGGCCGCCGGGAGCGGCCTGAAACTGAATACGCGCGCATCTTAAGGTATTGGTATAGCGGTCAGGGCCAGCACTGCACAATTAAGAACTCTTCAGGTTTGGCTCAGGACTTTGTCATGACCCGGGGGCGAGACTTTCCTCATTGAACAGGAGAGTCGCCATGAGCCCTCTGACGATCCGCAGCACCTCACCGGCCCCAGGCGCGCTGACCCCTGCGCGGCTGCGCCAGGCCAAGGAACTGATGCTGCACAGCCCTTTGTCGATCATCGAGATCGCTGGTGTGTGCAACCTGACCCGCAGCCATTTTTCGCGCGCGTTCAAGGTCAACACCGGTTTGTCGCCACAGGCTTGGCGCCTGCTGGCGCGCATGGAGAAGGCCAAGCGCCTGCTGGCCACCGAGGTGCCGATCACCCATGTCAGCCTCGAATGTGGTTTCTGCGACCAGTCCCATTTCACCCGGGCATTCAGCCGCCTGGTCGGCCAGCCGCCCAAAGCGTGGCGGTTGACCACGCAAGGTGCCGCGTCCGGCCCGCATTCTTAAGCGCCTTTTATCCATTGGTATACCACCTTCGGGTAGTACGCCTGAGTTTCACACCCTAAGCCCAATGCAAGGAGTTACCCTCATGAGCCAACCGGATTACAAGCGCCTGAACAAAGACGACGCCGTGGTGCTGCTGGTCGACCACCAGACCGGCCTGATCTCCCTGGTGCAGGACTTCTCGCCCAACGAGTTCAAGAACAACGTACTGGCCCTGGGCGACCTGGCCAAGTTCTTCGGCCTGCCGACCATCCTCACCACCAGCTTCGAACAAGGCCCCAACGGCCCGCTGGTGCCCGAGCTGAAAGAGATGTTCCCAGACGCGCCGTACATTGCCCGTCCTGGCCAGATCAACGCCTGGGACAACGAAGACTTCGTCAAGGCGATCAAGGCGACAGGCCGCAAGCAGCTGATCATCGCCGGCGTGGTCACTGACGTGTGCGTGGCCTTCCCGACCTTGTCGGCGCTGGCTGAAGGCTTCGAGGTGTTCGTGGTGACCGACGCTTCCGGCACCTTCAACGAAACCGTGCAGCAGGCGGCGTGGGTGCGCATGACCCAAGCGGGCGCACACATGATGAACTGGTTCTCCGTGGCCTGTGAGCTGCACCGCGACTGGCGCAACGACATCGAAGGGTTGGGTAATCTGCTGTCGCAGCGGATTCCCAACTACCGCAACCTGATGAACAGCTATGCGGCGTTGAGCGCTCGCTGATCTAAGCCTGCACAGCGACAAAAAAGCCGGCGCCCTCACAGGGCGCCGGCCTTTTCGTTTGCCACTAGCGGGTGATTACTTACCCGCCGTCAGCGCGTTGTAGCTGGTCATCAAATTCCGATAATCCGGAATGTGGTTGGAGCACAGTGCTGCCAACCCTTCGACGTCATTGCGCCAGTCGCGGTGCAGCTCACAGGCCACGCCGAACCAGGTCATCAGCTGCGCACCGGCACGGCTCATGCGGTCATGGGCGGCATCGCGGGTCATTGCATTGAAGGTGCCGGAAGCGTCGGTCACCACGAACACCTCGAACTCTTCTTCCAAGGCTGCCAGCGCCGGGAATGCCACACAGACCTCGGTCACTACACCGGCGATGATCAGCTGCTTCTTGCCAGTGGCCTTCACTGCCTTGACGAAATCTTCGTTGTCCCAGGCGTTGATCTGGCCTGGGCGGGCAATGTACGGGGCCTCTGGGAACAGCGCTTTCAGCTCGGGCACCAGCGGGCCGTTGGGGCCTTGCTCGAAGCTGGTGGTAAGGATGGTTGGCAGGTTGAAGAACTTGGCCAGGTCCGCCAGGGCCAGTACGTTGTTCTTGAATTTGTCCGGCTCGATGTCACGGACCAAGGACAACAGGCCAGCCTGGTGGTCGACCAGCAGCACAGCGGCGTCATCTTTGTTCAGGCGGTTGTAGGTGAATTTGCTCATGGTCCGTGCTCCTAGAAGGTTTTCGATGTTTTCAGTAAGTGGGGTGTTTCGCGTTGATGGGCACAGATTAAATTCATCACCTTTGCTGCGGTAGACTGCGAAAATTGCCTTTAGCGTTCCATTTGGAGAACGATCATTGGAAGACCTCAACTCCCTCTACTACTTCACCCAAGTCGTCGAGCACGGCGGCTTCGCCCCGGCCGGGCGGGCGCTGGACATGCCCAAGTCAAAACTCAGCCGGCGCATTGCCGACCTTGAGGACCGCCTGGGCGTGCGCCTGTTGCACCGCACCAGCCGGCACTGCTCGTTGACCGAAATTGGCCAGGCCTACTACAACCGCTGCCTGGCCATGCGCGTGGAGGCCGAGGGCGCGGCGGAGATCATCGAGCGTAACCGCAGCGAGCCTCGTGGCCTGGTGCGTATCAGCTGCCCGACCACCCTGCTCAACTCCTGGGTCGGGCCAATGCTGACCCGCTACATGCTCAAGTACCCGCAGGTGGAGCTGTTCATCGAAAGCACCAACCGCCGCGTCGACCTGCTGCACGAAGGCTTCGATGTCGCGCTGCGTGTGCGCTTTCCGCCACTGGAAAACACCGACATGGTGATGAAGGTGCTGAGCAACAGCACCCAGTGCCTGGTGGGACATCCGCAGTACCTGGCGCAACTGCCCGAAGGCTTCGACCCGCAGCTGCTTGGCACGCTGCCCAGCGTGCATTGGGGCAGCGCCCAGCGTGAGTACCAGTGGGAGCTGTTCCAGGGCGAGGACATGAGCCGCAGCATCGTGATCCCGCACACGCCGCGCATGGTCACCGACGACCTGTTCGCGCTGCGGCATTTTGTAGTGGCCGGGGTTGGCATCGCGCACTTGCCACGTGTCGCCGTGCGCGAAGACTTGGCCGAGGGCCGGCTGGTGGAGTTGCTGCCGGAGTGGCACCCGCGGTGCGGCATCGTGCATGCGATCTTCCCGTCACGGCGCGGATTGTTACCATCGGTGCGGTCGCTGATCGATCACCTGGCCGAGGAGTTCGCGATCAGCGACATGGCCTGAGTCAGTTGCTGTCCGTACCGGCCTCTTCGCGGGGCACCAGCGCCCTGGAGACCACGCGATTCCTGTGGGAGCGGGCTTGCCCCGCGAAGAGGCCAGCACACCCTTACAAGACCTTGGCCTACGCTTGCCTCACAGTCTCGGATCATCCACCCCGGAGCCCTCATGATCCGCGCCAATCACGGACCAGGCCGCGCCCTGCTCGCCACGCTCGCCCTCTGCCCCGCACTCAGTCAGGCAGATGAACCCGGCTGGTCGCTGCTCAGCCGTAACTACTTCCTGCACAGCGACTTCCGCTCGCCTTCCGGCAGCGGCCAAAACTACCGTCAGGAATGGGCCCAAGGCTTCATCGGTGAAATCCGTTCGGGGTTCACCGAAGGCACGGTGGGTGTTGGCATCGACGCGCATGGCTTTCTCGGCCTCAAGCTAGACGGTGGCCGCGGCCATGCCGGTACCGGCTTGCTGCCGCGTGACAGCGATGGCCATGCCGAGTCCGACTATTCCAGCGCCGGCGCAGCCCTCAAGCTACGCCTGGGCAATACCCTGCTGCGCTACGGCGAGATGACTGTCGAGACACCGGTGTTCGACACCGGCGACAAACGCCTGCACCCCGAATACGCCACGGGTTGGTTGCTGGAGAACACCGACCTGCCCGACTGGCGCCTGCAGGCGGGCCGCTTCACTGCATTCAACAACCAGGACAACAGCTCGACCCACGACGATTTCGCCGGCTACGGCGCCACCACCCATGGCCGCGCTATCAGCCTGGCCGGCGCCACGTTCGCCCCCGATGGCCCGTTCGGCGGTGCGCTGTACACCAGCCAGCTGCAAGACACCTGGCGCCAGGCCTACCTCAATCTCAACCTGGCCGAGGGCAATTGGCGCCTGGACGGCAACCTCTACAAAACCCGTGATACCGGCAACGCCAGCGCTGGCGCCATCGACACCACCGCCTACAGCCTGGCGGGCAAATACCGCTTCGGTGCCCAGGCGCTGACCCTGGCCTACCAGAAGGTCGAGGGCGATACCCCCTTCGACTTCGTCGGCGGCGACTCCATCTACCTGGCCAACTCGATCAAGTACGCCGACTTCAACGGCCCCGGCGAGCGTTCGTGGCAACTGCGTTACGACCTCGACTTCGCCACCCTCGGCATGCCCGGCCTGAGCCTGACGGGCCGCTACGTCAGCGGGCGCGGTATTGATGGCACGCATGCCCCGGCAGGTGGCGCCTACACCGCCCAACAGGGCCAGGGCGGGCGTCACTGGGAGCGCGATGTCGACCTCAAGTACGTGGTGCAGACCGGCGCCGCCAAAGACCTCAGCCTGGCGCTGTCCCACGTCAGCCACCGCGCCAACCAAGCCCAGGCGGGCGATGATATCGACCGCCTCTACCTGATCATCGAATACCCACTCAAAGGCGGCTTTTGAACAAAAAAGGGGCCTCTACGGGCCCCTTTCCTCATGTCAACTTAGAACGCAAAACACGAACACCCCAACGCCCCCCAGAACCCTTGGAAGTCGTTCACCGGCACGCTGGAATGCCGCGCCTTTTCGTGGCTGTGTGCATGCACCCCACACGGCCCGCTGCACTGGTGCACCGCCGCGGCCAACGATGGCGTACCCACACGCCAGTGCCCTGGCACCTTGGCCACCGGCGACCATTCCGGCAGTACCGGTACCTGCGGTGGGCCGAGCCTGTCGAACTCGCCGGCAGCGTACACGACCTTGCCGTCAACGATGGTCAGCACCGACTCGATGCCCTTGATCGCTTCTTCCTCGATACTGAAGAAGTCCAGCGACAACGCCGCCAGGTCCGCCAACTGGCCAACCTTGAGCTGGCCCTTCTTGCCCTGCTCGCTGGAGAACCAGGCGCTGCCCTGCGTGAACAATTGCAGCGCGGTGTCGCGGCTCAGGCCCTCGGGGTACAGCTCCATGCCGCCGACGGTTTTGCCGCTGACCAGCCAGTACAGCGAAGTCCACGGGTTGTAGCTGGAGACGCGGGTTGCGTCGGTACCGGCCCCAACCGGCACGCCCATGTCGAGCATGCGCTTGATCGGCGGGGTCTGCTCGGCAGCCTTGGCGCCGTAGCGGTCGACGAAGTACTCACCCTGGAAGGCCATGCGGTCCTGGATGGCGATACCGCCGCCCAAGGCGCGCACGCGCTCGATGTTCTGCGGGGTGATGGTCTCGGCGTGGTCGAAGAACCACGGCAGGCCATTGAACGGGATGTCGCGGTTGACCTTCTCGAACACATCCAGCATGCGCGTGATGGATTCGTTGTAGGTGGCGTGCAGGCGGAACGGCCAGCGCTGCTCGACCAGGTGGCGTACCACCGGTTCCAGCTCTTCTTCCATGGTTTGCGGCAGGTCTGGGCGCGGCTCGAGGAAGTCCTCGAAGTCGGCTGCGGAGAACACCAGCATCTCACCGGCGCCGTTATGGCGCAGGAAGTCGGTGCCGCTGTGCAGCTTGACGCTGGAGGTCCACTTCTTGAAGTCGTCGAGTTCTTCCTTGGGCTTCTGGGTGAACAGGTTGTAGGCGATGCGCACGGTCAGCTGGTTGTTGTCTGCCAGCTCCTGGATCACCGAGTAGTCGTCCGGGAAGTTCTGGTAGCCGCCCCCGGCGTCGATGGCGCTGGTCAGGCCCAGGCGGTTGAGCTCGCGCATGAACTGGCGGGTCGAGTTGACCTGGTACTCCAGCGGCAGCTTCGGCCCTTTGGCCAGGGTGGCGTAGAGGATCATCGCGTTAGGGCGGGCGATGAGCATGCCGGTCGGCTCGCCGAACTTGTTGCGCTGGATCTCGCCACCCGGCGGGTTCGGCGTGTCCTTGGTGTAACCCACGGCTTTGAGCGCGGCGCGGTTGAGCAGCGCACGGTCGTACAGGTGCAGCAGGAACACTGGGGTATCGGGCGCGGCCTGGTTGATTTCTTCCAGGGTCGGCATGCGCTTTTCAGCGAACTGGAACTCGTTCCAGCCACCGACCACACGCACCCACTGCGGGGTCGGGGTACGGGCGGCCTGGTCCTTGAGCATGCGCAGGGCATCGGCTACCGACGGTACGCCTTCCCAGCGCAGCTCCAGGTTGTAGTTCAGGCCACCGCGGATCAGGTGCAGGTGGGAGTCGTTCAGGCCCGGGATGACCGTGCGCTGCTTGAGGTCGATGATCTGCGTGGTGGCGCTTTTGTGGGCCATGGCTTCGGCGTCGCTGCCGACGGCGATGAAGCGGCCGTCCTTGATGGCAACGGCGGTGGCGGTGGGCTTCTCACGGTCGACGGTGTGCAGTTTGCCATTGAACAGAATGAGGTCGGCGGTCATGGAGCCTCCTTGAGTGGATGCATGGGCGGAACCGGCGGAGCCGGCGAAGGGCAATGCGGACCAGAGCGCGCCGGCGGCACCGAGCACGGTGCTGGTGGCGAGGAACTGGCGACGGCTCTTGTCGTTAGGGTCCTGGGACATGGTCTTCTCCGTCTGGGTGCGGCAGCGGCAAGCGCAACTGCGGAGCATGCCGGTTCAAGCCTGGTCAGGGATTGCATGGATGTGCGGTGGGTTGAAGAAGGTTAGCCCTGTTCACGTTTTGTGCTGCCAGGGCCGGCCTCTTCGCGGGTGAACCCGCTCCCACAGGTGCCCCAAAAGCTGTGTTGAACCTGTGGGAGCGGGTTTACCGGGGCGCCGGACCGCCGCGAATGCCTCACACCGTCATCGCTGGAGAAACGCCAACAAGTCTTCATTCAGCTGCTGCGCATGCGTCACGGCAAACCCATGCGGCGCACCTTCATACACCTTCAGCTCGGCCCCACGAATCAACTCGGCGGCTTTCTTGCCCGTGGTCTCGAACGGCACGATCTGGTCCGCATCACCGTGAATCACCAAGGTCGGCACCTCGATTTTGGCCATGTCCGGGCGGAAGTCGGTCTCGGAAAACGCGGTAACGCAATCCAGCGTGCCCTTGATCGAGGCCAGCAGCGCGATGTTCAGGGTCTGCGTCAGCACCCCTTGGGACACCTGCTGCCCTTGGTTCAAGCCATAAAACGGCGTGGCAAAATCGGCGATGAACTGCGCCCGGTCGGCACGCAGGCCCGCCTGAATACCCTCGAACACCGCAGCCTCGACCCCCTCAGGGTTGTCATCCCGCTGGCCAAACACCGGCGTCACCGCCCCCAGCAACACAAGCCCGGCCACCCGCTCGTTACCATGGCGCGCGATATAGCGGCTGACATCGCCACCGCCCATGGAGAAGCCCACCAAGGTCACTTCACGCAGGTCGAGGTGTTCGATCAGTTGGGCGATGTCATCGGCAAACGTGTCGTAGTCATAGCCATTCCACGGCTGGCTCGACCGGCCGAAACCACGGCGGTCGAAGGCGATGGCGCGATAGCCACGGCTGGCCAGGAATTCCATCTGCGAATCCCACATGTCGGCGTCCAACGGCCAACCATGGCTGAACAGCACGGGCTTGCCGCTGCCCCAGTCCTTGAAATAGAGCGAAGTGCCATCGCGGGTTACGAGTGTGCTCATATCGGTATCTCCTTGAAAGTCTATGGGGAAGGGGCTGAATCAGCCACGCAGCCAGTTGGCGCAGCGGCGGGTTACCCACGGCATGATGTAGAACACCACGGGCAGGATGACAAACAGGTTGACGATCAGGTTGCCGGTGATCGCGCCCCCCAAGTGCGGAAAGCGCGCGAACAACGGCGCCAGCAGTTGCGGAATGACCATGGTCATCGGGCAGATCACCAGGTAGGTCAGCAACGCTTGCTTCCAGCGCGGCGGTTGTGCCGCCGTGGTGCTCGGTGGGGTGAACCAGAACTCTGGGTCTTCATGAACCTGGGTGTTGTCACCCTCCTCCAGCAGCGGCAGTACCTGGCTGACCAGCGTCTGGCGCTCGGTGGAGTTGACCCAGGCCTGCAGCAGGCTGGCATCGCTGAAGCGCACCACGGTGGTGAAGTGGCGGCCGCCGTCTTCGGGGCGGATCACGTTGACGTCGAGGTGGCCGGGTTGGCGGCGCGCGGCACTGACCGTGTGCTTGAGCCAGTCCTCGTAGCCGGCCAGCGCCTCGGCGCGAACCTTGTGCTGGATGACCAGGGTGACCACGTTGCGGTTGTCTTGGAGTGCGGTGTTCATCGACATTCCTTGGGATGAGCTGGCCCGCACTCACTGTGCAACAGCGAACGGGCGGAGGATTGAATGGGTGTGCTGCCCTTGCTGGGCACCGACGGTCGGTGCCCGGTGCGCGGCGGGTTACTTGCCGGCGTTGAAGGCGTTGTAGCTGGTCATCAGGTTGCGGTAGTCCGGGATGTGGTTGGAGCACAGCGCCGCCAGGCCTTCGACGTCATTGCGCCAGTCGCGGTGCAGCTCACAGGCCACGCCGAACCAGGTCATCAGCTGCGCACCGGCCTGGCTCATGCGGTCATGGGCGGCATCGCGGGTCATCGCGTTGAAGGTGCCGGACGCATCGGTTACCACGAACACCTCGAACTCTTCTTCCAAGGCTGCCAGGGCCGGGAAGGCGACGCAGACCTCAGTCACTACACCGGCGATGATCAGCTGCTTCTTGCCGGTCGCCTTTACCGCTTTGACGAAGTCTTCGTTGTCCCAGGCGTTGATCTGGCCTGGGCGGGCGATGTAAGGGGCGTCTGGGAACAGCGCTTTCAATTCAGGCACCAGCGGGCCGTTGGGGCCTTGCTCGAAGCTGGTGGTGAGGATGGTGGGCAGGTTGAAGAACTTGGCCAGGTCGGCCAGGGCCAGCACGTTGTTCTTGAACGCGTCTGGCTCGATGTCGCGGACCAGGGACAACAGGCCAGCCTGGTGGTCGACCAGCAGCACAGCGGCGTCGTCTTTGTTCAGGCGGTTGTATTTGAATGGGGCCATGGTCGTTGCTCCTAAGGGTTTTGATGTTCAGTAAGTGGGGTGTTTCGCGTTGATGGGAGAAGATTAAAACCATCACCTTTGGAGCGGTAGATAGCGATTTTTGGCTTTAGCGTTCTGTTTTGTGAACGATGGATTGGCAGGCCTGTAAACCGGCAAGCCGGCTTCATGGACGCTGGGCTTGTTGAAGACCACAAGCCAATTCCTACGCCATGCTTCGTCTGAGGAAAATCCCTACAAGTAGTGTCGATACCGATCTGATTGTTCGTGTTGCCCGTGATACCTAGGCTTGTGGACTTGCCGTCGCTTCAGCAATCGCTAGTCGCCAGGTACTTCTTTGAACCCCCCTATCTCGCCCGCGAAAATCACTGAGAAAACGTGTCAGAGCACTTGGTTGGATAGGGGGTTGCCAGACCTCAGGTCTCTTGACCGTGAAATGCGTGCACAAGCCATCGATGAGGTCGCTGCAGCAGGCACCCATGAGGGCGCCATCGAGCGGGTTGCTCACCACCTGGGCTTGAGCAACTCATCGAGCGCCTTTGTGGTCATCAACACACCCTTGGGGGATGTTCAGATTCGACGCAGCTGCATCCATCACATCGTCGAGAAAAGGCAAGATGCGCGGGAGCGCTACATCCAAGTCGCTGTGGATACCTTGACCGGGCCGTTTGAGGTGTGGAGCGTGGCCTATACCAACGACACACATAGGTTGGCATTTATAGGGGTATATGAAGCCAAGCGGCAGATGCTGGCGATCGTTACGCTCGAGAGCGGAAAAATGCTGTGGAATTTCATGCAGTGCGACGCGAAAGCACTCAACAAGCACCGCCATGGCGAACTGCTGTACAAGCGCTATGAGTTTCTGCCGGGCAAAGAAAAGGGCCACTGTCACCAGTAGCCCTGAATAGACGCTTGATATTCATATACACACCCTCAAGCCGGGGTGTGGAGGTCTCACCCTGCGCTGATGATTCAGCCATCGACGGGGTTCCTACGCCAGTTACTGCCGCTGAATGGCAACTGGTTTCGCGCTCGGGTAAAACGCTATCACAGTCTTTGAGCAAGTCAACAGCTTTGCGGCAATGCGGGATGTAGTTGGAGCACAGCGCCGCGAACCCTTCGACCACAGGGCAACGGCCTTGACCGTCAGATACAACTTACCCGTCCCCCATTGCCTGCCTGCCCAACCTGCTCTATTACTACGCACAGCCCTCCCCTCACCCCCGAGACCACCATGCTGGCTTTCATCCAGTCGTCCCCGTTGTTGCTCGGCACTTCACTGATCCTGCTCGACCTGATTCTCTGGCAACTGATCCCCCTCCAACGCCGGGCCTGGCGTATCGGCTCGCGGCTGGTGATTTTCCTGCTGTTCAGCTGGGTGCTGCTGGCCGCGGGCATGAGCCCTTTGCAGCCGCCGCCATGGCCTGACGATGTGTCGCGCAACCTGATGGCGACAGTGCTGACGATCGGCTGGTGGCTGTTCGGTGCGCGCACGGTGACCGTGGTGTTCGGGCTGTTGCTGGTGGCGCGTGGCAGCCATGGCGGGCGGTTGCTGCAGGATGTGCTGGGGGCGCTGATCTTTTTGGCGGCGGTGGTGGCTGCGGCGGGCTATGTGATGCAACTGCCGGTGAAGGGGCTGCTGGCCACCTCTGGGGTGATGGCCATCGTCATCGGCCTGGCGTTGCAAAGCACCTTGGCCGACGTGTTCAGCGGCATCGTGCTGAACACGACGCGGCCGTATCAGATCGGCGATGCCATCTCCATCGACGGCACCGAAGGCAAGGTGCTGGACATCGACTGGCGTGCCACGCGGCTGCTGACCAGTGCAGGCAGCCTGGCGGTGATCCCCAATTCGGTGGCGGCCAAAGCCAAACTGCTCAACCACAGCCGCCCGCCTGACGTGCATGGGGTGTCGATCAGTGTGGTGGTGCCGGCCAAGGTGCGCCCCAAGCGGGTGTTCGATGCGCTGGAAAAGGCCCTGCAGGGCACGCGCGCGATACTCGCCACGCCCAAGCCCAAGGTCACGGTGAAGGCTTCGACCCTGGAGTCGGTGGAGTACGAAGCCAGTGGCTTCATTGCCGACATGGGCGGCAAGACCGACGCGCGCAATCAGCTGTTCGACCTGGCCCATCGGCACCTGGAGGCCAGTGGCGTGATGTGGAACGTCGACCTGGCCCTGCCGCCGCGCAGCCGCCAGCGCGAGGTGCTGGATGAGGTGCGGGTGTTCCGCTCGCTGAGCGATGAAGAGCGCGATGCGCTGAGCCAGCGCATGACGGCCGTGGAATACCTGGCGGACCAAGTGATCCTGGGTGTGGGCGAACGCTCGGATCACCTGTTGGTGATTGGCAGCGGCGTGGTTTCAGCGTCGATTCGCGATGGCGACAAGCTGCTGGAGGCCGGGCGCATGGGGCCGGGGGAAGTGCTGGGGATCGAGGGCATCATCGACGAAGACGACGGCTTTGCCGAGTTCCGCACGCTGACCAGTTGCGTGCTTTACCGCATCGACAAGGAACAGGTGAAGAGCTGCCTGGTGCAGCGGGGCGAGGTGCAGACGGCGTTGAGCAAGCTGCAGCGGTTCAGGCGGCAGAGCCGGGAGTCGTTGTTGCTGCAGAAACCGACCCTGATCAAGAAAGGTGGCTTTCTCAGTTGGTTGCACAAGTAATATTTTTCACTGTGCTGGCCTCTTCGCGGGGCAAGCCCGCTCTCACACATACATCGCAAAGGTTGAATACACCGGTGTACTTGTGGGAGCGGGCTTGCCCCGCGAAGAGGCCAGTGGCTACAACACCACCCTCAAGCACTGCCCCGCGTGGTACAGCGAAAACCCGGACTCGTAGAACGCCGTGCGCAGCGACGGCGCGCTCACCCCGGTCATCGGCGAGAACGGAATCGGCAGGCTGTCCGCTTCGTCCTTGAGCAAGAACTCGGCAAACGCTCGCCCGATCACGGTCCCGGTGGTGTTGCCACGGCCGTTGTAACCGGTCACCGCCACCAGCCCCGGCGCCGGCTCGAACAGGCGCATCAGGTGGTCGGGGGTAAAGTCGATGCAGCCGGTCCAGTGCATCTCCCACTCGACCTTGCCCAGTTCAGGGTAGTAATGGCTCTGGATACGGTCAGCCCAGCTGCGCACGAACCAGGCCGGCTTGTTGTCGACCCGGCCCAGGCTGCCGAGCAGCAGGCGGCCCTGGTCGTCGCGGCGGATGCTGCTGAGCACGGTGCGGGTGTCCCAGGAGCCCTGGCCATGTGGCAGCACCTTGTCAGCGGCAGCGCCGTGCAGCGGCTTGGACGCGACCTGGTAGTAGTAACCGCGGAAGAACTGCTTCTGCAGGTTGCTCCAGTCGCCTTCGGTGTAGGCACCGGTGGAAATCACCACCTTGTCGGCGCGCACCGAGCCACGTGCCGTTTTTACGCGCCAGCCATCACCTTCGCGCTCCAGGCCCTCGACCGAGGACTGCTGGAACACCTTGCCACCCAGGCGCGAAACCGCAGCGGCCAGGCCTTGGGTGTAACCCATGGGGTTGATGGTGCCGGCGCGGCGGTCGAGCAACGCGGCGGAAATCTTGTCGGTACCGCAGTATTCCTGGCACTGAGCGCCGGTCAGCAGCTCGACGTCAGCACCGCGGCGGCTCCATTGTTCATGGCGGGCTTCGAGGTCGGCGATGCCAGTGGCGTTGTGCGCCATGTGCAGCGTGCCTTTGTGCTGGGCTTGGCAGTCGATGCCCAGGCGCTCGATCATGGCGAATACCTCGCCCGGTGCTTCGCCAAGCACTTTGTTCAAGCGGCTGCCCTGCTTCTGGCCGAGGGTCGCCTCGACGTCGTCGGGGCGGATCCAGGTGCCGGCATTGACCAGGCCAACGTTACGTCCGGAGCCACCGTGGCCGATCTTCCAGGCTTCCAGCAAGATCACCGACTTGCCCTGTTCGAGCAGGTGGATCGCTGCGGACAGGCCGGTGATGCCGCCACCGATGACACAGACATCGGCCTTGTGCTCACCGGCCAGGGCCTGGGCGGCGACGGTCGGTTTGCTGACGAATTCCCACAAGCATTGTTGACGCAGTTCGGACATGGCCGGCTCCAGCAGTGTTGTTCTTATTGCGGGTGCATCTGGTTTTGTTGGGGCCGCTTTGCGGCCCATTCGCGGGACAAGCCCGCTCCCACAGGGACCACACAGGCCTGAAAGGCAGCGGGGATCCTGTGGGAGCGGGCTTGCCCCGCGAACCGGGGGCTAAGCCCCCGGCCATGCAGCATCAGTCGAACACGATACCCTGCGCCAGCGGCAGCTCGCGCGAGTAGTTGACGGTGTTGGTCTGACGACGCATGTAGCCTTTCCAGGCATCCGAACCGGATTCACGACCACCGCCGGTTTCTTTCTCGCCACCAAACGCACCGCCGATCTCGGCGCCGCTGGTGCCGATGTTGACGTTGGCGATGCCGCAGTCGCTGCCCGAGGCACTCTGGAAGCGCTCGGCTTCACGGATGTCGGTGGTGAAGATGCACGAGGACAGGCCTTGTGGCACTTCGTTGTTCAGGCGCAGGGCCTCTTCGAAATCATCGTAGGCCAGCACGTAGAGGATCGGCGCGAAGGTCTCGTGGCGAACCACGTCGCTCTGGGCCGGCATCTCGGCGATGGCTGGGGACACGTAGTAGGCGTTCGGGTACTGGTCAGCCAGCTGACGCTCGCCGCCAAACACCTGGCCACCTTCGTCGCGGGCCTTGGCCAGCGCGCCCTGCATGGCGTCGAACGACAGTTTGTCGATCAGCGGGCCCACCAGGTTGTCTTTGCGTGGGTCACCGATACGTACTTTGCCGTAGGCGGCTTTGACGCGGGCAACCACTTCGTCCTTGATCGAGCGGTGCACGATCAGGCGGCGCAGGGTGGTGCAGCGCTGGCCCGCAGTACCCACGGCGGAGAACAGGATGCCGCGCACAGCCAGGTCCAGGTCCGCGCTCGGGGCCAGGATCATGGCGTTGTTGCCGCCCAGTTCGAGGATGCTGCGGCCGAAGCGAGCAGCAACACGTGGGCCGACTTCACGGCCCATGCGGGTGCTGCCCGTGGCGCTGACCAGCGGCACACGTGGGTCATCGACCATCGCTTCGCCCGCTTCACGGCCACCGATGACCAGTTGCGCCAGGCCAGCCGGTGCATCGCCAAAGGCTTTCAGGGCTTTTTCGAACAGCGCCTGGCAGGCCAGGGCGGTCAGTGGGGTCTTTTCCGACGGCTTCCACACCACCGAGTTACCGGCCACCAGGGCCAGCGCGGTGTTCCAGGCCCAGACGGCAACCGGGAAGTTGAAGGCGCTGATCACGCCAACCACGCCCAGCGGGTGCCAGGTTTCACGCATGTGGTGGCCAGGGCGCTCGGAGGCGATGGTCAGGCCGTACAGCTGACGCGACAGGCCGACGGCGAAGTCGCAGATGTCGATCATTTCCTGGACTTCGCCCAGGCCTTCCTGGGTGATCTTGCCAGCTTCGATCGAAACCAGTTCGCCGAGGTCGGCCTTGTGTTCACGCAGCACTTCACCGAACAGGCGGACCAGCTCGCCACGGCGTGGGGCCGGCACGGTGCGCCAGGCGTCGAAGGCGCTTTGCGCCTGATCGATGCGGGCGATGGTCTCGGCCTTGCCGAGCAGTTTCACCGAGGCGATCTGGCTGCCGTCGATCGGCGTGTGAACAGGGTAGTCGCCCTGGGTGTAAGCCTCGGCGGCAACGCCAAGGCGCTCGAGCAATCCAGCAACCATTTGTGCATCTCCTACATCGGTGATGGGGTGGAAAAATGATGTGGATCAGTATTAATCCGATCACACCAGTGCAACAAACGACCTTTATTCCGCATATCATTCCGTCAGGTAATGATTTGAGCCGCAGAGACCGCTATGTCCAAACGCCTGGTGCCCTCCATGACCGCCCTGCAGTGCTTTGAAGCTGCAGCCCGTCATTTAAGTTTCACCCGTGCCGCCGAAGAGCTGCACCTGACCCAGAGCGCGGTCAGCAAGCAAGTGGCGCAACTCGAAGACATGCTGCGCCACCACCTGTTCCTGCGCATTCGCCGCCGCCTGCAGCTGACGCCAGCGGGCAGCCTGTACCTGGCCGAGGTCAACAAGATCCTCACCCAGGTGGACATGTCGAGCCGCTACGTACTGACCTATGGCGAGCAAACCGAGATATTGAAGGTAGCCACTCAACCGAGTTTTGGCGTGCGCTGGCTAATCCCCCACCTCAAAGGCTTTGGCAAGCGCCACACCAATATCCACCTGGACATCCGTAACGAGATGGAGCCATTCGCTTTGCTGCAAGGCTCGGCGGATGTGGTGTTCTTTTATGGACAAGGCACCTGGCCGGGGGCGACCTGCGTGGAGCTGTTCCGTGAAGAGGTGGTGCCGGTGTGCGCGCCGGAGCTGTTGGCCGGGCGGGCGCTGGCCGATGCCGGTGAGTTGGCCGAGCTGGTGCTGCTGCAAAGCACATCGCGGCCAGAGGCGTGGCATGAGTGGTTTCTGGAGCTGGGGCTGCAGAGTGTAAGCGCCTACCATGGGCCGCGGTTCGATACGTTCTATATGGCCTTGAGCGCGGCGCAGGCGGGGTGTGGGGTGGCGCTGGTGCCGCGGTATCTGGTGGCCAAGGAGCTGAATGACGGGAGCCTGGTCATTGCCTGGAATCATGCGATGAAGAGCACCGGGGCGCATTACCTGGCGTATGCCGAGCATGCGGCCGAGGTGCCGAAGGTGCGGGCGTTGGTGGAGTGGATTCGCGAGCAGTTGTAGGCTTTAGGGCCTCTTCGCGGGTAAACCCGCTCCCACAGGGGTGGTGCAATGTTTGAAAGCTGTGCAGTACCTGTGGGAGCGGGTTCACCCGCGAAGGGGCCCTAGGTCGATCAAAAAAGGAATGACACTCGCACTTTTTTTCGCTTGTGAGGCATGTGCATTCCCAGCTTTCATGTAAGCGTCCGAACCCAACCAGGAAGCTAGCGATGCCCGCCCACGATTTCGTCAGCCCAGACAGCATCCGCGCGCAGTTCTCTGCCGCCATGTCGCTCATGTACAAACAGGAAGTGCCGCTGTATGGCACGCTGCTGGAGCTGGTGAGCGAAATCAACCAGCAGGTGATGGCCCAGCAACCAGAGGTGGCCGAAGCGCTGCGCTGGACCGGCGAAATCGAGCGCCTGGACCAGGAACGCCACGGCGCCATCCGCGTCGGCACCGCCGAAGAACTGGCCACCATCGCCAAACTGTTCGCGGTGATGGGCATGGAGCCCGTCGGCTACTACGACCTCAGCTCTGCAGGCGTACCCGTGCACTCCACCGCCTTCCGCGCCGTGCACGAGCAGTCCCTGCATGTCAGCCCGTTCCGGGTGTTCACCTCGCTGCTGCGCCTGGAACTGATCGACAACCCGCAACTGCGCGAACTGGCACAGGGCATCCTGGCCAAACGCAAGATTTTCACCCCGCGCGTACTCGAGCTGATTGCCCAGTGCGAGCGTGACGGCGGCCTCAGCGCAGCCGACGCCGAGGCGTTCGTGCAGGAAGCGCTGCACACCTTCCGCTGGCACCATGACGCCACGGTAACCGCCGAGCAGTACCAGCAACTGCACGACCAGCACCGTCTGATTGCCGATGTGGTGGCCTTCAAGGGCCCGCACATCAACCACCTGACCCCGCGCACCCTGGACATCGACGCGATCCAGGTCGGCATGCCGGCCAAGGGCATTCCACCAAAGGCCGTGGTCGAAGGCCCGCCCACCCGCCGCCACCCAATCCTGCTGCGCCAGACCAGCTTCAAGGCGCTGCAGGAAAAAGTCGCCTTCAGCGGCCAGCAAGGCAGCGAGGGCAGCCACACCGCGCGTTTCGGCGAGATCGAACAACGCGGTGCCGCACTGACGCCGAAGGGTCGCCAGCTGTACGACAAACTGCTTGATGCTACCCGCGCCGCCTTGGGCGGTGTGCCAGCCGAAGCCAATGCCGAGCGTTACAGAACGCTGTTGAGCCAGACCTTCGCCGAGTTCCCCGACGACCTGGCGCAGATGCGTGAACAAGGCCTGGCCTACTTCCGTTACTTCGCCACCGAAAAAGGCTTGGCCGCTCGTGATCACAGCGACCGCCCGACCACCCTGCAAGGGCTGATCGATGCGGGGCATGTGCACTTCGAGGCGCTGGTGTACGAAGACTTCCTGCCGGTGAGTGCGGCGGGAATCTTCCAGTCCAACCTGGGCGATGACGCGCAGGCAGAATACGGCAGCAACGCTAACCGTGAGGCGTTCGAAGCTGCATTGGGGCTGAAGGTGCAGGATGAGCTGGCGTTGTATGCGCAGAGCGAGCGCCGCTCGTTGCAGGCGTGTGCACAGGCGCTGAACCTGGGGTCGATGTAAGGCTTAGGGCCGCATTGGGTCGCGCTGCGGCCCAAGCGTCGGCAGGACCTGCACATCCGGCAGGTCCATCGCCGCCACCTCAGCGTGCAAGAATTCGCTCAAGCGCCGCAACCGCTCGCCCCCCGGCCGGGTGCGCGGCCACACCAGGTAGTAATCCATGCCGCTGGGCACCGCCGTTGGCCAGGGCAAGCTCAAACGCCCCTGCGCCACATCCTCGGCCACCATCAGCAAATCCCCCATCGATATGCCATAACCACGCGCCGCTGCGATCATGCCCAACTCCAGGGTATCGAACACTTGGCCGCCCTTGAGCGACACCTTGTCGCTAAGCCCCATGCGCTCCAGCCATTCGCGCCAATCACGCTTGTCCACGGTCGGGTGTAGCAGTTCGATGCAGGCCAGCCGACGCTCGTCCCACGGCCCATCATCGAGCAGGTCCGGGGCGCCCACCGGGATCAGCAGTTCGGGAAACAACCGGCGCACTTCCCAATGCGCCGGGAACACGCCATCGCTGAGCAACACCGCGCAATCGAAAGGCTCCTGGTTGAAATCGACATGGTCGACGTCCATCCAGGCGCTGGTCAGTTGCACTTCGTTACCGGGCTGCAGGTGACGAAAACGGCTAAGGCGGGCCAGCAACCAGCGCATGGTCAGGGTAGAGGGCGCTTTCATGCGCAGGATGTCATCTTCGCCGCGCAAGGTGTCGCAAGCCCGCTCCAGCGCAGCGAAGCCTTCGCGCACGCCGGGCAGCAACACCCTGGCCGCTTCGGTCAGCTGCAAGCTGCGGCCGCTGCGCACGAACAGGCGGCAGGCGAAGTGTTGTTCAAGGGTGCGGATATGGCGGCTGACCGCACTCTGGGTAATCGAAAGTTCTTCGCCGGCACGGGTGAAGGAGCTCAATCGCGCAGCGGCTTCGAATGCGCGCAAGGCATACAACGGTGGGAGCTGACGAGACATTAGGCACCTGCCATGCGGGCTGGGGAACGGTTCGCTGACAACATAAACACATGAGTCAAACTCATGCCAATGATCGTTTTTATCCTTTTGTGCAAAGCTGACCAAAGCCTCAGAATCGCCCTTCGCTCACGGGATCTGGAAAAGGACCACACGCATGCATGTAGCGCCTACCACCGAACTCAAGGCTTTGCTGCGCCTGGCTGGGCCGCTGATCGCCTCGCAGTTGGCGCACATGCTGATGGTGCTGACCGACACCCTGATGATGGCCCGCATCAGCCCGCAAGCCTTGGCGGGCGGCGGCTTGGGTGCTGCGAGCTACTCGTTCGTGTCGATTTTTTGCCTGGGCGTGATCGCCGCAGTGGGCACGCTGGTGGCCATCCGCAAGGGTGCCAACGACATCGAGGGCGTCACCCGCCTGGCACAAAGCGGCCTGTGGCTGGCCTGGGGCCTGGCGCTGGTCGCGGCGCTGGTGCTGTGGAACCTGGAGCCGGTGTTGCTGATGTTCGGCCAGCAGCCAGACAACGTCGCCTCGGCCGCCGAATTCCTCACCCTGTTGCCGCTGGCCCTGCCCAGCTACCTGACCTTCATGGCCCTGCGTGGCTTCACCAGCGCCCTTGGCCGCTCGACGCCGGTGATGGTCATCAGCGTGATAGGCACGGTGCTCAACTACCTGCTCAACGTTGCGCTGATCGAAGGCATGTTCGGCCTGCCCAAGCTGGGCCTGATGGGCATCGGCCTGGTCACTGCGGTGGTGTCGCTGGGCATGGCGATTGCCTTGGCCCTGTACATCCGCTGGCACTCGGCCTATGCCGCCTACCCGTTGCGCCAGGGTCTGTTACGCCCTTCCCTGCCAGCCCTGCGCGAGCTGTGGCGGCTGGGCCTGCCGATTGGCGGCACGTACATGGTGGAGGTCGGCCTGTTTGCCTTTGCCGCGCTGTGCATGGGCGTGCTCGGTAGCACGGAGCTGGCGGCGCATCAGATCGCGCTGCAGATCGTTTCCACGGCGTTCATGGTGCCCACCGGGCTGTCTTATGCCGTGACCATGCGCGTGGGCTTGTACTACGGCGGCGGCAACCTGCTCGCGGCCCGCAGCGCAGGCCGGGTGGGGATCGGTTTCGGCGGGATGATCATGTTCGCCTTCGCCGCGCTGTTCTGGCTGTTGCCGGATGCCCTGGTGGGCTTGTTCATCGACCGCAATGACCCCGCGTTCGCGGCCATCTACCAACTGGCCGTGCAACTGGTGATGGTCGCGGCCTGGTTCGAGCTGTTCGATGGCATGCAGACCATCGCCATGGGCTCGATCCGTGGGCTGAAGGATGCCAAGACCACCTTCCTGATCGGCCTGTGCTGCTATTGGCTGGTGGGCGCCCCCAGTGCTTGGCTGTTCGCCTTCAACCTGGGAGGCGGCGCGGTCGGGATCTGGTGGGGGCTGGCGTTGGGGCTGGCCTGTGCGGCAGTGGCGCTGACCCTTGGCTTTGAATGGCGGATGAAACGGCTGTTGAGAAAGGCGGGTTTGCCTGACAGGTCTGCACTGCCTGTGTGATTGCCGGGGCTGCTTTGCAGCCCTCCCCTGCGGCTTTACAGGCTAACCAGATGCGGCCTTCCACAGTCCTGCAGAAACGCCATCAACTCCGCCACCGGCAGCGGCTTGCTGACCAAAAACCCCTGCACCTGGTCACAGCCGAACTCACGCAACAACGCCATCTGCGCTTCGCTTTCCACACCCTCGGCAACCACTTCGAGGTTGAGGTTATGCGCCAGGTTGATCATGGCGTGCACCAGCTTGCGGTTCTCCTCGCGCATTTCCATCTCCGCGACAAAGCTGCGGTCAACCTTGAGCAAGGCGATCGGCAGGCTGTTCAGGTGCACGAACGATGAGAAGCCGGTGCCGAAGTCATCCAGGGAAAACCGCACGCCCAAGCGCCCAAGGGCATCCATGGTCTGGCGCACCCGTTCGTTGCGGCGCATGACCGCCGTCTCGGTCAGCTCGAACTCCAGCCAGCGGGCATCGACGCCGTGCTCGATGATCAACCGGCTCAGGGTGGCCAGCAGCTGGCTGTCCTGAAACTGCCTGAAGCTCAGGTTCACCGCCATGTGCAGCGGCGGCAGGCCATGCTCGCACAGCGCCTGCATGTCACGCAGCGCGCGCGATATCACCCAGTAGCCAAGCGGCACGATCAGCCCGCTCTGCTCGGCCAGCGGCACGAACTCGCTGGGCGGCAACAGGCCGCGCTCGGCATGGCGCCAGCGCACCAGCGCCTCGAGGCCAACGATGCGCCCATCGGCCAGGTTCAGCCGTGGCTGGTAATGCAGCTCCAGCTCGTCACGGCGCAGGGCCCGGCGCAGCTCGCTTTCCAGGTCGGCGAGGCTGCGGGCGTTGCGGTTGATGCGTTCGTTGAAAACATGAAAAGTACAGCCCTGGCTACCCTTGGCCTGGCGCATGGCGATGTGCGCATGCCACATCAGCGGGTCGGCGCCGCCCTGCGCCCGGGCGTGAGCCAGGCCCAGGCTGCAGCCGAGCAGCAGGCTTTCGCCGTCGATCCAGTAGGGCTCGGCCAAGGCTTCGATGATGCGTTCGGCCATCCACTCGGCGCGGTTCGGGTCGCGGCGGGTATCAATCAGCAGGGCGAATTCGTCGCTGCCCAGCCGGGCCAGCTGGTCGCCGGCCTCCAGTTGCAGCTTGAGCCGTGCCACCACCTGCAGGATCAGCCGATCGCCGCTTTGATGGCCAAGCGCGTCGTTGACGTGGCGGAAGTTGTCCAGGTCGAGGTGGCCGAGGGCCAGGCCACGGCCATCCCCCTCTGCCAGGCGCGTCGTTAGCAAGGCCTGGAAACCCTGGCGGTTGGCAATACCGGTCAGCGGGTCCTGCTCGGCCAGGCGTTGCAAAGTGGCAACCAGCACGCCGCGCTCGCGAACGTGGCGCAACGAGCGGCGCAAGGCATCGGCATTGAGGTGGTCACGCACCAGCCAGTCGCTGACCCCGGTGGGCGCCACTTCAGGCTCGTGATCAAGCAGCACGATAGTGGGCAGCTCGCAGCGGCCGGGGGCTGGCTGCAAGGCCGGGGTGGCCAGGATCACGGCTTGGCGGTCGTGGCTGAACAGGCTGTCGACCGACTCCCAATCAGGTGCGGTCAACAACACCGCGCTGCCGCTCAGTGCCTGCACGCACTCGCGCAACAGCACGGCCCATTCCGGCTCATCAGCCAACAGCAGCAAACGCAACGGTTCGACAGGCGTGGACAAGCGGGCTCCTTAGGGCATGGGCGGGTGCAACGGCAGAGGCCAAGTATGCCACTGCATGAATGAAAATGATTTACGCTTTTATATATGTAGGCAACGACACATTTCGTCGTGCATCGTGCGCGAAACCAGGCCAACCGGCAAATACGATTTTTTCGGTGAATAGCATGAGCCTGACTAATACTTATGCGCAGATAAAAGTCTGACTCAGACGTCAGACGGTCGCGCCATTACCGGCCCATGCCTGTTAGAATGCGCGGCTATTTTCTGGCGACCCCCGGTTTCTAGCATGTCCCGACTCAATCCCCGGCAACAGGAAGCCCGAGACTACGTCGGCGGCCCTCTTTTGGTGCTCGCCGGTGCAGGTTCCGGCAAGACCAGCGTCATCACGCGCAAGATTGCCCACCTCATCCAGAACTGCGGCATCCGTGCCCAGTACATCGTGGCGATGACCTTCACCAACAAGGCCGCGCGCGAGATGAAGGAGCGGGTCGCCACCTTGCTGCGCCCGGGGGAAGGCCGCGGCCTGACGGTGTGCACCTTCCACAACCTGGGTTTGAACATCATCCGCAAGGAGCACGAAAAGCTGGGCTACAAGCCAGGCTTTTCGATCTTCGACGAGTCCGACATCAAGGCGTTGCTGTCGGACATCATGCAGAAAGAGTATTCCGGCGACGACGGCATCGACGAGATCAAGAACATGATCGGTGCCTGGAAGAACGACCTGATCCTCCCGCCCGAGGCCCTGGAAAAGGCTCGCAACCCACGCGAGCAGACCGCCGCCATCGTCTACACCCACTACCAGCGCACGCTCAAGGCGTTCAACGCGGTGGACTTCGACGACCTGATCCTGCAGCCGGTCAAGCTGTTTCAGGAACACCCCGAGGTGCTGGAGCGCTGGCAGAACCGCGTGCGCTACCTGCTGGTGGACGAATACCAGGACACCAACGCCAGCCAGTACCTACTGGTAAAAATGCTGATCGGCATGCGCAACCAGTTCACCGTGGTCGGCGACGATGACCAGTCGATCTACGCCTGGCGTGGCGCGCGGCCCGAGAACCTGATGCTGCTCAAGGAGGACTACCCCTCCCTGAAGATCGTCATGCTCGAGCAGAACTACCGCTCCACCAGCCGCATCCTGCGCTGCGCCAACGTGCTGATCGCCAACAACCCACACGCGTTCGAGAAGCAGCTGTGGAGCGAGATGGGCGTGGGCGACGAGATCCGCGTGATCCGCTGCAAGAACGAGGAAGCCGAGGCCGAACGCGTGGCCATGGAAATCCTCACCCTGCACCTGCGCACCAACCGCCCGTACAGCGACTTCGCCATCCTTTACCGCGGCAACTACCAGGCCAAGCTGATCGAACTGAAGCTGCAGCACCATCAGGTGCCGTACCGCCTTTCGGGTGGCAACAGCTTCTTCGGCCGCCAGGAGGTCAAGGACCTCATGGCCTACCTGCGCCTGCTGGTAAACCCGGACGACGACAACGCCTACCTGCGCGTGATCAACGTGCCGCGCCGGGAAATCGGCTCCACGACCCTGGAAAAGCTCGGCAACTACTCGACCGAACGCGGTATCTCGATGTACGCCGCCAGCGAAGAGCTGGGCCTGGGCGAGCACCTGGACGCCCGTTACACCGAGCGCCTGCAACGCTTCAAGCACTGGCTGGACGGGGTGCGCCACAAGGTGGCGCTGGATGACCCGATCGCCGCGCTGCACGAGATGATCCGCGACATCGACTACGAGAACTGGATCCGCCAGCAAACCGCCAGCGACAAAGCGGCGGAGTTCCGCATCAGCAACGTCTGGTTCCTGGTCGAAGCGCTGAAAAACACCCTCGAGAAGGACGAAGAGGGTGACATGACCATCGAGGACGCCATCGGCAAGCTGGTGCTGCGCGACATGCTCGAGCGCCAGCAGGAAGAGGAAGAAAACGCCGAAGGTGTGCAGATGATGACCCTGCATGCCTCCAAGGGCCTGGAATTCCCTTACGTGTTCATCATGGGCATGGAAGAAGAGATCCTTCCGCACCGCTCCAGCATCGAAGCCGACACCATCGAAGAAGAACGCCGCCTGGCCTACGTGGGCATTACCCGCGCGCGCCAGACCCTGGCCTTCACCTTTGCGGCCAAGCGCAAGCAGTACGGCGAGATCATCGACTGCACCCCGAGCCGGTTCCTCGACGAACTGCCGCCGGACGATTTGGCCTGGGAAGGCCTGGACGATGCGCCCGTCGAAGTGAAAGCCGCGCGTGGCAACAACGCACTGGCCGATATTCGGGCAATGCTCAAACGCTGATCAACCCTTACTCTTTAACCGTTGCCGCTGTTGCGGCCACCTTTGCTACATCGAGGAAAACCACAGTGGAAGCACTGCATCAGAAGATTCGCGAAGAAGGCATCGTGCTTTCCGATCAGGTTCTTAAAGTCGACGCGTTTCTCAACCACCAGATCGACCCTGCGCTGATGCAGTTGATCGGTGACGAGTTCGCCCGCCTGTTCGCCGACGCCGGCGTGACCAAGATCGTCACCATCGAAGCCTCGGGCATCGCCCCGGCGGTGATGACTGGCCTGAAGCTGGGCGTGCCGGTAATCTTTGCGCGCAAGCACCAGTCGCTGACCCTGACCGAGAACCTGCTGACTGCCTCGGTGTACTCCTTCACCAAGCAGACTGAGAACACCGTGGCCATCTCGCCACGCCACCTCAACAGCAGCGACCGCGTGCTGGTGATTGACGACTTCCTGGCCAACGGCAAGGCTTCCCAGGCACTGATCTCGATCATCAAGCAGGCCGGCGCCACCGTGGCCGGCCTGGGTATCGTCATCGAGAAGTCGTTCCAGGGCGGCCGTGCCGAGCTGGACAGCCAGGGCTACCGCGTTGAATCGCTGGCCCGGGTGAAGTCGCTGGAAGGCGGTGTGGTCAGCTTCATCGAGTGATGGCCATTGGGGCCGCTTTGCGGCCCATCGCGGCACAAGGCCGCTCCCACAGGAAAACGCGATCCCCTGTAGGAGCGGCCTTGCGTCGCGAAAGGGCTGCGCAGCAGCCCCCGCTATCACCCGGTCGCCGCCAACCCCGCCAGCAACAACCGCTGATAAATCTCTTCTTTCAGCCCCTGGGGGTCGTCCAACCCCATTCGCACCAGCTTCGCCCCATACCCCTCCGGCCCCGGCGCATCCAGCGCGGCCTTCCCCAGCTCCAGCGCCTCGCTCAGCTTGAACTTGCTCTTCAACCAGTTCAGCGCCCGCAGCAAGTCCCGCTCCTCTGCAGTGAAATCAGTCCCCAGCGGATACTCCGGAAACAACCCTGCATGCCGTACCCGGATGGCTTCAAGGCGCTCTGGCGTATTGTCAGTAAAACGTGCATCCAGCTCGAACCCCTTGGCCAGCTTGCCAGCCTTCTTGGCCTGCTCCATCAACTCGCCCTGGAAGCGTGAGTCACTGACCGCCAGCAACCGCGCAATGACTTCACTGTCAGTCTGCCCACGCAAATCGGCGATGCCGTACTCGGTTACCACGATGTCACGCAAATGTCGGGGAATGGTGCAGTGGCCGTACTGCCAGAGCAAGTTGGACGTCACCTGCCCCCCGGCCTCGCGCCAACTGCGCAGCAGCAAAATCGAGCGCCCACCCTCCAGCGCATGGCCTTGCGCGACGAAGTTGTACTGCCCGCCCACGCCGCTGAGCACACGGCCATCCTCCAGCTGGTCGGCAACCCCCGCGCCGAGCAAGGTCATGGTGAACACGGTGTTGATGAAGCGGGCATCCCGACGTTGGCGGCGTTTCAGTTCCTCTTGGCCATACAGCTCGTTGATGTAGCTGATCCGCGTCATGGCAAAGCGTGCGCGCTGCTCCAGCGGCATTTCGCGCAAGCGTTGGTAGAACGCCCGCGGGCCAAGGAAAAACCCGCCATGCACCAGCACGCCCTGCTCGTCCGCCGGGCGCCGCACCACGCCTGCCTCGGCCAGCGCCAGCAGGCCGTTGACGAACATCTCGCTGCAACCGTAGAGGCCTTGGGCGAAGGCATCCAGCCCCCCTTCGCGCTCGATCAGGGCCTGCCACGGGCCGACATCCAGTTCATCCATCAAGGCCCGGTAGCCAGCGTTGTCGCCCTGCCTGGCCAGCAACGCGGCGGCCACGGCATCGCCCATGGCGCCAATGCCGATCTGCAAGGTGCCGCCATCGCGCACCAGCGTGCTGGCGTGCAGGCCAATGCAATGGTCCTGGGTGTTGACCGGCATGTTTGGCGTAGAGAACAGCCGACGTTGCTCCACCTCGTCAATCAGCAGGTCGAAGGCGTCGATGCTCAGCTCCGCATCACCCGGCATGTAGGGCAGCTCGGCATGAACCTGCCCGAGCATGAGAATGGTCTCGCCGGCCGCGCGGCGTTTGGCGATCATCGGCAGCAGGTCGAGGGTGATGTCGGGGTTGCAGGCCAGGCTCAGGTGCACCGGCTTTTCTGGCGTGGCAGCCACCAGCTGGGCAATCAGGTTCAGGCCCTTGGCATTGATGTCGCGGGCGGCATGGCTGTAGTTGCTGCTGATGTAGTCCTGCTGGGCAGTCTCGCTGTGCAGCAGGCTGCCGGGCTGCATGAAGAACTGCTCGACGCGGATATTCGGGGGCAGTTGGTCGTTGCGCAGGTCGGCGAGGTAAGTGAGTTCTTCGTAGTCGGCAAAGACGCGTTCGACGAAGGGCTCAAGAAAGCGCCGCTGCAGGCCGTCGCCCAAGGGCGGTCTGCCAAGGGACAGAGCGGTGTAGATCGTCAGCTGGCGCTCGGGCAGTTCGCGCACCCGGGCGTACAGGGCGTTGACGAAGGCGTTGGGTTTGCCAAGGCCCAGTGGCAGGCCCATGTGGATATGGGCCGGCAGGCGTGCCAACACCTGCTCGACAGCCTGATCGATGGCGCAGAGGTGCATCTTGGCCTCCTGAGTCTTCCATGGGTTCAGGGGTTGGACATGGGATATGGCGGGTTGGTTGCCTATGCGGGCCTCTTCGCGGGGCAAGCCCGCTCCCACAGGTACACCGCAGCATTCAAAGACTGTGAGGCCCGTGTGGGAGCGGGTTTACCCGCGAAAGGGCCGGCACAGCCAGCACAAAAACAAAGCCCGCCATCAACGGCGAGCCTCGTGCAATTCAGCTGCGTCTTACAGTCCAGACATCTTCTTGATCGCCCCTTTCAGGTCATCATCCGAGCAATCCGCGCAAGTGCCTTTAGGCGGCATGGCGTTGATGCCGGTAATGGCCTTGGCCAGGATGCCATCCAGGCCGCCCTGGTGGTCGGCGCGTTCTTTCCACGCGGCGGTATCGCCGATTTTCGGCGCGCCGAGCAAGCCGGTGCCATGGCAGGCATTGCAATGCTTGGCGATGATATCGTCCGGCGTCTTGGCACCGCCGCCGCCTGCCGCCGCAGCCACTTCCATGCCCTTGCACTCCTGGCCTTGGACGCACACCTGGCCAACCGGCTCAAGGCGCTTGGCGATGTCGTCGTTGGTCGCAGCGGTTGCGCTCATTGCCCAGAGGGCGAATACGGCTGCTGGTACGGCCAGCATCTTCTTGATTTGGTTCACGCGTACACCCTCATGGTGGCTAATCACGCTCGCGGCCACGGGTCGGCGAGCGTTGAAAAGTATAGCGGGAACCCAGAGACCGTGAAACGACCCTACACAGGAAAGGGGTATTGCCGAATCAATGCACTGCGCTGGATCAAAAGTTTGAAGGCGTCGCCGCGCTGATCAGCCGGGCAGGCGCGTCGAAGGGGTTGCGAAAGCGGTGCGGGCGGGTGCTTTCAAAGTAGTAGCTGTCGCCTTCTTCGAGGATGAACACCTCATTGCCGACCACCAGTTCAAGCCGGCCTTCGAGCAGGATGCCGGTCTCTTCGCCATCGTGGGTGAGCATTTCGGCTCCGGTGTCGGCACCCGGTGGATAGACCTCGGTGAGAAACGCGATGGCCCGGTTAGGGTGCGACTTGCCCACCAGTTTCATGGTCACCGCGCCGTCCGAGATATCGATCAGCTCATCGGCCTTGTAGACGATCTGGGTCGGGCTCTCGACAGCCAGTTCGACCGAAAAGAATTCGACCATCGACATCGGAATGCCGCTCAACACCTTGCGCAGCGAACTGATCGAAGGGCTGACGCTGTTTTTCTCGATCATCGAGATGGTGCTGTTGGTTACGCCCGCGCGCTTGGCGAGTTCACGTTGTGACAGGCCCTTGAGCTTGCGGATGGCTTGCAGTCGTTCGCCGACGTCCAAAGCTGGAGCCTCCTGAAACGGGTAGAAATGGGGGTGGATGTGAACGATATCATGGCAATGCCGTTCAGTATTTACAACACACCACCCCTCAAGCTGTCCGCTTCAGCGTCTCATTCGTCGCACTTACTCACCGCAGTAGTCTTTCGGCACCCGCTTCAGGTTGCAGAAGATCTGGTAAGGAATGGTGCCGGCCTGCGCAGCCACTTCGCTGGCCAGTACCTGCTTACCCCACAGCTCCACCGGGCTGCCGACGTTAGCCTCTGGCACATCGGTCAGGTCGATGCAGAGCATGTCCATCGAGACCCGGCCAATCAGCTGGGCGCGCTTGCCGGCGACCATCACCGGGGTGCCATTGGGGGCTTGGCGCGGGTAGCCATCGGCGTAGCCCATGGCGACCACGCCGACACGGGTCGGCCGCGGGCTGGTGAACTTGGCGCCGTAGCCTACCGGCTCGCCGGCGGGCAGTTCGCGCACGCTGATGACGCGCGATTGCAAGGTCATCACCGGTTGCAGGCGTTGCGCCTCGGCCTGGACGACTTCGAAGGGGGTGGCGCCATACAGCATGAGGCCTGGGCGTACCCAGTCGCCGCCAGCCTGTGGCCACGCCAACACCCCAGGCGAGTTGCGCAGGCTGCACTCGGCGGCCAGGCCCTGACGCGCAGCCTCGAACACCGCGATCTGCTCGGCGGTGGCGTCGGCGTCTAGTTCGTCGGCACGTGCAAAGTGGCTCATCAGTACGATGCGCGCCACCTTGCCGCTGGCCAACAGGCGCTGATACGCCTCGTGGTAATCCTTGGGGTGCAGGCCGACACGGTGCATGCCGCTGTCGAGCTTCAGCCAGATCGTCAGTGGCGTGTGCACCGGGGTCTTTTCGATCGCTTCAAGTTGCCACAGCGAATGCACCACGCACCACAGGTCGTGCTCGGCGATCAGCGCCAGCTCGCTGGCCTCGAAAAAGCCTTCGAGCAGCAAAACGGGGGCTTTGATGCCTGCGGCGCGCAGCTCCAGGGCTTCTTCGATGCAGGCCACGGCAAAGCCGTCGGCTTCGGCTTCCAGCGCCAGGGCGCAACGCACCGCGCCATGGCCGTAGGCATCGGCCTTGATCACGGCAAGGGCTTTGGCGCCGGTCAGTTCACGGGCGAGGCGGTAGTTGTGGCGCAGGGCCTGGAGGTCGATCAGAGCGCGGGCGGGACGCATGGCGGCATGCCTTATGGTGGTTCAGTTTAAAAACAGTGTTCAATTCTTCGCGGGTAAACCCGCTCCCACAGGGACCGCACAAACTGCACGTTCATGCGATCCCTGTGAGAGCGGCTTTAGCCGCGAAGAGGCCGGAACAGGCACTCACATCACTGGTGAACGGGCGCGGTCTGCCCGTGCTTGGCCACTTCCCGGCTGTTGCCATACCGGGAAATATCCAGCCCTTCAGCACTGATCTGCGGCTTTTTGCGTGCAATCAGGTCTGCCAGCAGGCGACCGGAGCCGCACGCCATGGTCCAGCCCAAGGTGCCGTGGCCTGTGTTGAGGAACAGGTTACGGAACGCTGTGGCACCCACGATCGGCGTACCGTCCGGCGTGGCCGGGCGCAGGCCGGTCCAGAAACTGGCTTGGCTCAGGTCACCGCCGCGAGGATAAAGGTCGTTGACGATCATCTCCAGCGTTTCGCGCCGACGCGGGTTGAGCGACAGGTCAAAACCGGCGATCTCAGCCATGCCGCCAACGCGGATGCGGTTGTCGAAACGGGTAATGGCAACCTTGTAGGTCTCGTCGAGGATGGTCGACGTTGGCGCCATCTCGGCGTTGGTGATCGGCACAGTCAGCGAGTAACCCTTGAGCGGGTAGACCGGCGCCTTGATGCCCAGCGGCTTGAGCATCTGCGGCGAGTAGCTGCCCAGGGCCAGCACGTAACGGTCGGCGGTTTCCAGCTTGCCGTCGATCCATACACCGTTGATGCGGTCACCGGCAAAGTCCAGGCGCTGGATGTCCTGGCCGAAGCGGAACTCCACACCCAGCTTCTGCGCCATGTCGGCGAGCTTGGTGGTGAACAGCTGGCAGTCGCCGGTCTGGTCGTTGGGCAGGCGCAGTGCACCGGCGAGGATGTCTTTTACCCCAGCCAGGGCCGGTTCGACGCGAGCAATGCCATCGCGGTCGAGCAATTCATACGGCACGCCAGACTGTTCGAGCACGGCGATGTCTTTGGCTGCGGCATCGACCTGAGCCTGGGTGCGGAACAACTGGGTGGTGCCCAAGGTGCGGCTTTCGTAGGCGATGCCGGTTTCGGCGCGCAGCTCGTCGAGGCAATCGCGGCTGTACTCGGACAGGCGCACCATGCGCTCCTTGTTCACCGCATAGCGGCTGGCGGTGCAGTTGCGCAGCATCTGTGCCATCCACAGGTACTGGTCGACATCGCCGGTGAGCTTGATGGCCAGTGGCGCATGGCGCTCGAGCAGCCACTTGATGGCTTTGAGCGGCACACCCGGGGCAGCCCAGGGCGAGGCATAGCCGGGCGAGATCTGGCCTGCGTTGGCGAAGCTGGTTTCCATGGCCGCCGCCGGCTGGCGGTCGACCACCGTCACTTCAAAACCTTGCCGGGCCAGATAATAGGCACTGGCGGTTCCGATGACACCGCTACCAAGTACCAGAACTCGCATTGTTGATCCCTCGCACGCGGCGCACCGCAGTCTTTTGTTGAAATGGCATGGATGCGCGCAGTATAAAAATTACAGACCAGTGCAATTCACTATATAAAAGCCTATATTTGGCGAGAATTCTCGGCAATATTGCCTTTCACGGAGGGGCATCCCCTATGAGAACCCAGCACCAGAGCAAGCGTGAACTGGACAAGATCGACCGCAACATACTGCGGATCCTGCAGAATGACGGCCGTATTTCCTTCACCGAACTGGGCGAGAAAGTTGGGCTTTCCACCACCCCGTGCACCGAGCGCGTCCGCCGCCTGGAGCGTGAGGGCATCATCATGGGCTACAACGCCCGGCTCAACCCGCAGCACCTGAAGGGCAGCTTGCTGGTGTTCGTCGAAATCAGCCTGGACTACAAGTCTGGCGACACCTTCGAGGAGTTCCGCCGCGCCGTGCTCAAGCTGCCCCATGTACTGGAGTGCCACCTGGTCTCCGGCGATTTCGACTACCTGGTAAAAGCGCGTATTTCGGAAATGGCCTCATACCGCAAGCTGCTGGGCGACATCCTGCTGAAGCTGCCGCACGTGCGCGAGTCGAAGAGCTACATCGTGATGGAGGAAGTGAAAGAGAGCCTCTGCCTGCCGATTCCGGACTGAGGCTAGACCAGCACTTGGCGGGTGGTGGCGATGAACTGGTGAACAAGCTGCTCGGCCTCAGGCTCGATCATCTGTTCCGGGCCACGCCCGCGCGGGCAGGCCATGCGCGGGGTGGTACCGAACAGACGGCAGATCATCGGCCGCTCTTCATACACCGTGCAGCCGTTGGGGCCCAGGTGCACACAGTCCAGGTGCTCCAGCGCAGCGGCCTGCTCCGCCTCGGTCTTGCGCGGCAGGCGGGCCATTTCTTCGGCTGACGTGGTGACCGGGCCGCAGCAGTCGTGGCAGCCGGGCTCGCACTCGAATGAGGGGATGAGCTCGCGCAGGAAGTGGATCTTGTGGCGGTTGCAGGACATGACATGAGAGCGCTCAGTGGACATGCCTGGATTATACGCTTTGACGTGGAGCATTGCCTCACCGCGACTACCTGATAATTCTGCCAGTTGTGCTTGCTGGACCTTAGCCGTGATAGTGAAGAGACGTTACCCGGCCCATTATGCAGGGCCTCAACTTGCTGGAGGGCGAGAAGATGACGGCATCCGTTTTTTCATATTCGGCGTACGGCTATGACTTGTCTGTCGCCGGCCCATTTAAACCTTTGGGTTTCAATGCTCAGTTTCGCGCTATGCGTGGGATTTATCTGTTGGGCAATGGTTACCGTGCATTCAACACGATGTTGATGCGCTTCCACACGCCTGATAATTTCAGCCCATTCCATGTGGGAGGCGTCAATGCATATGTTTATTGCGCCGCCGACCCCATCAATCATACCGATCCTAGCGGGCATATGCTCAAGCCAAAGCGTTCGCCCTCGCCTACCAGACGCAAAGAGGTCGAGTATGTGAATACAAACGACGACCTTTATAACTTTACCGTGTATATGAAAAACAAGGACTCCGGCAAACATACAAAGACCGACACCTTACCAAGAAAACAACAAACGCCCACACTCAAGCCCTCCCAAAGGGTGGCGAACGAAGCTCAAGGTGCTGAAAAAATTCAGCGCCCCAGCGTCGAATTTGATCGACAGAAAGCGTTCGAAAGATTGAGCACAATGATGTACGCCCCTGAGACGATTAGGGCAGATAAGTCAGTCAAGTTACTTGCAGTAGAGCACCACAGACTTGAGATCCGTCCATCATCTTCCTCTATTGCACACGCTGAACTATTGGAGAAATGTTATACGTCACGCTCACCAACTGCCTGATGTTGAATGAGTGCATTGACGAAATTCAGAACACTTGCCCTATTTACAACCTGCCGCTTATCCTCACTGGCTTTCCCAATCCAAGGGCAGCCCCATGATCCACAGCGCGCAGCACGCCGCCTCCTATTACGCCGCCAGCAGCGCGCCCCACCCCGACCACGCTTTCCTGCAAGGCGAGCACAGCGCCGACGTGTGCATCGTTGGCGGCGGCTATTCAGGCCTGAACACCGCCATCGAACTGGCCGAGCGCGGCCTCTCGGTGATTCTGCTGGAAGCCCGCAAGCTCGGCTGGGGCGCCAGCGGGCGCAACGGTGGGCAACTCATCCGCGGGGTTGGCCATGGCCTGGACCAGTTCCTCCCGGTGATCGGCGAAGAAGGCGTGCGCAGCATGAAGCTGATGGGCCTGGAAGCCGTGCAGATCGTCCGCGACCGGGTCGAGCGCCACGCCATCGCCTGCGACCTGACCTGGGGCTACTGCGACCTAGCCAATAAACCTGCTGAGCTGCTTGGCTTTGCCGAAGAGGCTGAAGAACTGCGCAGCTTGGGCTACGAACATGAGCTGCGCCTGGTCGGCAAAGACGATATCCACAGCGTGGTCGGCGCCGAGTGCTATGTCGGCGGCCTGATCGACATGGGCTCTGGCCACCTGCACCCGCTCAACCTGGCCCTTGGCGAGGCGGCCGTAGCCAGCCGCCTTGGCGTGCGCCTGTATGAGCAGTCGGAAGTCACCCGCATTGAGTATGGCCCTGAGGTCAAGGTGCACACCGCTCAGGGTCGGGTCCGCGCCAAGACCCTCGTGCTGTGCTGCAATGCCTACCACAACGACCTCAACCGCGAGCTGGGCGGCAAGGTACTGCCCGCCGGCAGCTACATCATCGCCACCGAGCCACTGGGCGAGGAGCGCGCGCGCGCACTGCTGCCACAGAACATGGCCGTGTGCGACCAGCGTGTGGCGCTGGACTACTATCGCCTGTCTGCGGACCACCGGCTGCTGTTCGGTGGTGCCTGCCACTATTCTGGCCGTGACCCGCAAGACATCGCCGCCTACATGCGGCCGAAAATGCTCAAGGTTTTCCCGCACCTGGCCGATGTGCGCATTGAGTTCCAATGGGGCGGCATGATCGGCATCGGCGCCAACCGCCTGCCGCAGATCGGCCGTTTGGCCAGCCAGCCGAATGTCTATTACGCCCAGGCGTACTCTGGCCATGGGCTCAACGCTACCCACCTGGCCGCACGCCTGCTGGGCGAGGCCATCAGCGGCCAGCAGAGCGGACGCTTCGACCTGTTCGCCAAGGTGCCGCACATCACCTTCCCGGGCGGCAAGCACCTGCGCTCGCCGCTGTTGGCACTGGGGATGCTCTGGCACCGGCTGAAAGAGCTGGTCTGAATGCTGCCGTGCCTACAAATTGAGCCGTTTATGCCTTCCAGAAGGGTTTGCGCCCTTCTGTACGGGCCTGCTCCCAGCTCAGCCCGACATCGCGCAACTCATCGTCTGTCAGCTGCAGCAGCGCCCTGCGGGTATGCCAGCGATGCGCCATCAGCCCCCAACGGCTCAGGCCCGCCGGCGTATTGAAGACCTTAGCCCGTTGCCCGGCTTCCATCTCCTTGGCCATCAGTTGCAAGCGCACATCGCTCATGCCACCCATCACTGCGTTCTCCCACTCAGTTGATACCGTGTAGAAAGCATGCGCGTTGGCAATAGTGACATTACAGATCCACTCGTGGCTTATTATTCCCATACAGAATTGGCGATTCGACGCGTGAATGCTGTATTTTCAGCGCAACTGTACTGGTCGCTATCCGCAGGCGACGCTGGAGTATGCCGTGACGCTCTACCTCAACCTCGCCGAGCTGCTCGGCGCCCGTATCGAGCAAGGCCTGTATCGCCCCGGCCAGCGCCTGCCTTCGGTGCGCGCCCTCAGCGTGGAACACGGCGTCAGCCTGAGCACCGTGCAGCAGGCCTACCGCATGCTCGAAGACAGCGGCATGGTCTCGCCGCGGCCCAAGTCGGGCTACTTTGTCAGCGAACACCGCCACCTCCCTGCCCTGCCCGCCGTCAGCCGCCCGGCCCAGCGCCCTGTGGATATTTCCCAGTGGGAACAGGTGCTGGAGCTGGTCCGCAGCACCCCGCGCCAGGACGTGATGCAACTGGGCCGCGGCATGCCCGACGTCAACAGCCCAACCCTCAAGCCGCTGTTGCGCAGCCTCGCCCAACTGAGCCGGCGCCAGGACATGCCTGGCCTGTATTACGACAACATCCATGGCAACCTGGCCCTGCGCGAGCAGATCGCCCGCTTGATGCTGGACTCCGGCTGCCGCCTGGGCCCGGCCGACCTGGTGGTGACCACCGGCTGCCATGAGGCACTGTCCTGCAGCATTCGCGCGGTATGCGAGCCGGGCGATATCGTCGCGGTCGACTCGCCCAGCTTCCATGGCGCCATGCAAACCCTCAAGGGCCTGGGCATGAAGGCACTGGAGATCCCCACCGACCCGGTCACCGGCATCAGCCTCGAAGCGCTGGAGCTGGCCCTGGAGCAGTGGCCGATCAAGCTCATCCAGATCACCCCGAGCTGCAACAACCCGCTCGGCTACATCATGCCCGAGGCGCGCAAGAAGGCGTTGCTGAGCCTGGCCCAGCGCTACGACGTGGCCATTCTGGAAGACGATGTGTACGGCGACCTGGCCTACACCTACCCGCGCCCACGCACCCTCAAGTCGTTCGACGACGACGGCCGCGTGTTGCTGTGCAGCTCGTTCTCCAAGACCTTGGCCCCCGGCCTGCGCATCGGCTGGGTCGCGCCGGGGCGTTACCTGGAGCGGGTGCTGCACATGAAGTACATCAGCACCGGCAGCACCGCCAGCCAACCGCAACTGGCCATTGCCGACTTCATCAAGGCCGGCCATTACCAGCCCCACGTGCGCCGCATGCGCAGCCAATACCAACGCAGCCGCGACGTGATGAGCGACTGGGTGACCCGTTACTTCCCGCCGGGCACCCGGGTCAGCCGGCCACAGGGGGGCTTCATGCTGTGGGTCGAACTGCCCGAACATTTCGACACGCTGCGGCTGAACCGCGCTTTACTGGAGCAGGGGGTGCAGGTTGCCGTGGGCAGCATTTTCTCGGCCTCGGGCAAGTTCCGTCACTGCCTGCGCATGAATTTCGCCGCCCAACCTACGCCGGCAATTGAGGCCGCCGTGCGCAACGTGGGTGAAACCGCCCTTCGTCTACTGGATCAGGACGACGCCTGCGCGTAACTTTGCGCCGCCCTCCACGGTCCAACCCCTTAAGCCTTTGCTGTACAGGACGCGCTTACCTTGAGATTGCAGCAAGCTCTGCCGCTTCTGCTGACGCTACTGCTCGGCCTTGCAGGCTGTGCCAGCGTCGGCTCCCCTCGCGAAGTCAGCCAGGCGCTGCCGGCCAACGATTCCGCCTTCGGCCGCTCGGTGCTGCGCCAGGCGGCACCTTATGAGGGGCGCTCGGGCTTTCGCCTGTTGCCCAACAGCAACGAGGCGTTTCGCGCGCGTGCCGAGCTGATCCGAAACGCCCAGGCCAGCATCGACCTGCAGTACTACATCGTCCACGACGGCCTCAGCACCCGTGCGCTGGTGCATGAGCTGCTGCGTGCCGCCGACCGTGGCGTGCGCGTGCGCATCCTGCTGGACGACACCACCAGCGATGGCCTGGACACCATCATGGGCACCCTCGATGCCCACCCGAACATCCAGATCCGCGTCTTCAACCCGCTGCACCTGGGGCGCAGCACCGGCGCCACGCGGGCCGTAGGCCGCCTGTTCAACCTGTCGCGCCAGCATCGGCGCATGCACAACAAGCTGTTCCTGGTGGACAACAGCATGGCCATCGTCGGCGGGCGCAACCTGGGTGACGAGTACTTCGATGCCGAGCCCAACCTCAACTTCACCGACATCGACCTGCTGGGCGTAGGCCCGGTGGCCGAACAACTTGGCCACAGTTTCGATCAGTACTGGAACAGCGCCCTTAGCCGGCCGATCGGCGATTTTCTCTGGCGCCTGCCGGATGCCGATGACCTGCGCGCCAGCCGGCACCGCCTGGAAGTTTCCCTGGCCGAGGCGCGGACGCGGCGCAAGGCCTTGTATGACCGGTTGATGGCGTACCAGTCGCAGCCGCGCCTGGATATCTGGCGCAACGAGCTGATCTGGGCCCACAGCCAAGTGCTGTGGGATGCGCCGAGCAAGGTGCTAGCCGATGACGAGCCCGACCCGCACCTACTGCTGAGCCAGCAGTTGGCGCCGGACCTGGCCAACGTGCACAAGGAGCTGATCCTGGTATCGGCGTACTTCGTGCCGGGCGAGCCGGGGTTGCTGTACCTGACCGGCCGTGCCGATGCCGGGGCGTCGGTCAGGCTGCTGACCAATTCGCTGGAAGCCACCGATGTACCAGCGGTGCATGGCGGGTATGCGCCTTACCGCCGTGCGCTGCTCGAACATGGCGTGCAACTGTTCGAGCTGCGCCGCCAGCCGGGCGACCCCAGCGCCGGGCGCCTGAGCTTCCGTGGCAGCTCCGACTCGAGCCTGCACAGCAAGGCGATCGTCTTTGACCGGCGCAAGACGTTCATCGGCTCGTTCAATTTCGACCCGCGCTCGGTGCTGTGGAATACCGAGGTGGGGGTGCTGGTGGACAGCCCGGAGCTGGCCGAATACACCCGCGAGCTGGCCGTGCAGGGCATGGCACCCGCGCTGAGTTATCAGGTGAGGCTGGCCAATGACAAGCTGGTCTGGGTGACCGAGGACAATGGCCAGCTGCACACGCTGAAAGCAGAGCCTGGCGGGCTCTGGCGGCGCTTCAATGCCTGGATCAGCAAGGCGGTTGGCCTGGAGAAGATGCTGTAGTTCAGATGGCGGGGGGCGCTTTGCGCCCCATTCGCAGCACAAGGCTGCTCCTTGTATCTCGACTTTCCCTTCCAAAGAAGCGAAAGTTCTCGACTGATCATCGAGGGAAGGTCATGAAGCGGAGCTGCTCCGAGGGCATCGAGCCCGTATTGTAGATAGCGCTCTG